>JAABUQ010000332.1_pt1 | contig 109360 bp, 112 predicted proteins | sample 5560001 | NCBI WGS metagenome assembly JAABUQ01 (sample SAMN10711888, study PRJNA513371) | rock metagenome | isolation source: Antarctica rocks | place: Antarctica: Victoria Land, Finger Mt nord | collected 2015-12-18 | reverse complement strand
CATAATAATGCGCTCGCACGTCATACAACTTACGATCTTACTCGATTTATCGGGCTCGATGACGGCAGCAAGCGACAGGAATACCGGATCCGCTGACCTTGCAACGAGTTTTTCACGGGCCTGTTAAGGGTCTCGGCGGATCGGCGCCGAGCACGGGCTCGATCGCGGGTCCGCTCGTCGTGCACGGCGGCCGGGCGACCTTTGCGGATACGGGCAGCGATTGCAAGCTCGTCATCTCCTTCTACGGTGCGCAGCTCACGGTCGTGCAGGCCGGCAGCTGCGGCTTCGGCAACGGCGTGACCGCGAACGGCCAGTATCGCGAGCTTTAGCGAGCTGGGCGACGGTAATGAGATGAGCCAGACATTTGCGAATCGCGCGCTCGAGATCGGGAACACCTGTAAAGGTACCGCGTCGAAAACGCCGTCGCGTTATCTCGGCGAAGAAAGCGTTCAACCTGATTGAGCCAGCTCGCGCTCGTCGGGTTGAAATGCAGAATGAAGCGCGGATGACGCGCAAACCAACGCTTGAAGTGCGGCTGTTCGTGAGTCGCATAGTTGTACGTTACGGCGGGCTCATGTATAACCCGACGGTATCACGAATCTTCTCAACAAAGAACGGGTTCGTCGAAAGCTTGAACGTTTCGCTGCGATGCGGCTGCAAGCCGAAAGTATTCCAAATGCGTACGATCACTGATTGCAAAAGGCCGGTTTGAGCAGCCATCTCGCGCGTACTCCAATGCGTCGCGTTTTTTTGACGTGAAGTAAGCGTCTTGGCCACGACCCCCTCAACGCCCAGACCTTTCGGGCCTTCGGTTCGGACCAAGTCGTCGCGCTTCTCATCGTCGACGGCGCCGCCTTTGACGACGTACTATGGTCCCACAACTCACCACCGACGATTTGGATGTTTAATATTTACGGTAACCGCGCCCACGAACATGCCAATCAGGACGTGATGGCTCGACGAAACTCATGGACTCGAGAATCTAGCGCGCTCAACCTGAGCTCCCACGCCTACCCAGTCGTTATTTCTTGCCGCCGCCGTGTTCCGTAGCGTGCTGCTTGGCGGCCTCATGCAAGTGATGTTCGGCGCTTAGGTGATGGCCATGCGCAGCATGCGCGTGGAGCGCGCCCTTTTCGTGGTTTCCTGCTTCGTGATGCTTCGCGGCTTCCTCGTGGTGTGTCGCGGCATGTTTGTGATGTTCCGCTGCTTGTTTATGGTGGTCGGCGCCCTTATGTTGAGCCATGTATCCTCCAAATAAACGTGTGACGATGTCCTGTTAACTCCCCAAACTTCCGTAGGGGACCACTACGATCCTCGGGATTCACTACTTTGCCAAACGCGTCCGGTTCGCACCGCAGAACAGTTGATTCTCGCCATGCCGGATTTTGATGTACGGCGCCGGCGCGCAGGGGCTTGCTCGATGGCGTCGAGCGGACAACGTCGATTTTCAACGTCCCTACGGACCCCATCACGCTCATTTTTTACAGCTACGGTCGTTTGCGGGATCAGTGCGTCCGTCGAATGGGGCAACGCTTTGGCGAAGTGATGTATCCTCAGGACTTAGACGCCACCAGCATCTCGCGCTCGATGTTGCGCAACGCGCGTCGGAAGGGCCCGGGATCATCCAATGCGCCGGCGAGCACGAGCGCGCCCTCGATACGCACGATCGCGTCCTCCGCGCGGTCGCGGGCCAATGCCCTTGGAATTCCGGCTTCAACGGCGAGATCGCGCAACGCCTCGACCCAGCCGCCGAAGGCGCTCTTGAGATGCTTCTGAAAGCGGGATCGACTCGCGCCAATGACCAGCGTCCCCAAGACGCACGCGTCGCGACCACCTGAATAAAACTCGTCGAGCGCACGCAGCATAGTGCGCAAGCGGCTCGCCGGCGTGCCACGGCTTCGCAGCGCTGCCAGCGCCACGTCGCGCATCCAGGCGTCGATGCGCTCGAGAACCGCGAGGACCATCTCGTCTTTACCGCCCGGGAAGTGGTGATATAGGCTGCCTTTCTGCAGCCCGGTCGCCTGGGAGAGCTCGCTGAGCGACGCACCCGCATAGCCGAGTTCGCGAAAGACCGTGAGGATGCGCGTGACTACTTCCTCACGTGAAAGCAATGCAGCCGGCATCGTTCTCCTTTCGGCGCCGTGAGGGATTGACACGGCGCCCATCGAGCGTTATTGTACCAAACGATCGGTCAAATAGCAAAGACGCCCTCAAGGAGCACCCACCATGTCCCGTCTCACCGGCGTCGACCCCGCCAATGCGGGCGAGGCGACATCCACCCTCAACGCGACCAAGTCCCAACTGGGGGTAATCCCCAACCTCTTCAAAGTGGCGGCCAACTCGCCCGCCGCGCTGAGTGGCCTTGTGCAGCTTAGCGGTGCACTTGGCAAAGGCCGGCTGGGGGCGCGTCTCCGCGAGCAAATCGCTCTTGCGGTCGCGCAGCTGAACGGTTGTGACTACTGCCTCTCCGGGCACAGCGCCATCGGCGCAAAGGCCGGCCTCTCGAACGATGAAATCTCTCGCGCACGAACAGGCGACGCCGCCGATCCAAAGAGCGACGCCATCCTGGCGCTCGCTCGCGAGATCGTTCGGGCGCGTGGCGACGTCGGGGCCGACGCGATCGTGCGCGCTAAAGCGGCGGATGTGACGGACGGCGAGATTGTCGAAGTCGTCGCTAACGTCGCACTCAACGTCTACACGAACTATCTTAACGTGCTTGCGGACACCGAGATCGATTTCCCGGTGGTGCGCAGCGCGAACTTGAGCGCAGCCGAGTAAAACGCTCGGGGCTGCCGGACGACGAGCCCGGCGGCTGTGGGCGAGATGTTTATGACGTACAGCAGCGACGTTGCCTTTACCGAGACGGTCAAAGAGGTGCAGTCTCAACGAGGGTCTCGCAACACCTACGCTCGGATGGAGCATTCCCGCGGCGGCTTCGAAACAACGATCACCGAGGGTCTAGCGGCGTTCATCGCGCGGCGCAACAGCGCGTATCTTGCGACCGCGAACGCCGCGGGGCAACCTTACGTGCAGCACCGCGGCGGCCCGCCCGGGTTCATCCGCGTGCTCGGTCCACAGACCCTCGGCTTCGCCGACTTCATCGGAAACAAGCAGTACATCACGACCGGCAATTTGCTCGAGAACGATCGCGCGTTTCTCTTCCTCATGGATTACGTGCATCGTCAGCGCATGAAAATCTGGGGGCGCGCCCGCGTCGTACGCGGCGATCAGCAGCTGTTGGCTCGGCTCTGCGATGCGACGTACGAGGCGCGCGTCGAGCAGGCTATCGTCTTCGATATCTCGGCCTGGGACGCCAATTGCCCGCAACATATTCCGCAGCTGGTATCGGCCGAAGACGCCGCTGCCATCATCGAACGCTTGCGCGCGCGCATCGAAGTTCTCGAAGCGCAACTCCGCACCATTGGAAAGGACGTCGATCCATGACGAATATCGACCGCCCCCCATTTCCGCCCTTCGACGTCACGACGGCCGTGCAGAAAGCACGCCTCGCCGAAGATGCGTGGAATTCACAGCATCCCGAGCGTGTGGCCCTCGCGTACACGGAGCATAGCCGCTGGCGCAACCGAGGCGAATTCCTCACCGGACGCGACGCGATCATCGCGTTCCTGCAACGTAAATGGTCGCAAGAGCTTGACTATCGACTCGTCAAAGAGATTTGGGGCTTTCGTGAAAACCGAATTGCGGTTCGATTCATGTACGAGTCTCATGATGAGGATTTGCAGTGGTACCGGAGCTATGGGAATGAACTCTGGGAATTTGCTCCCAATGGATTGATGAGCCGTCGAGAAGCGAGCATTAACGACGTCCCCATCGGCGAGAACGAGCGGCTATTGCGCTGGGAAGGAAATCGGCGCCCCGACGACCACCCCAGCCTGAGCGACCTGGATTTGTAGGCGCGCGTGCCAGACCGCCAGATGTTCCGACGCCCTCCGCAAACACCAACATCTGACAGTCGTTTCGCGGAGGCAATCGCAGTACCGGAACGACAGAGCATGATCAAGAGGTCGGGCTGCCGCACCGATCAAGACGTCTGACCGCCGCACTGTAATTCGGCAGTAAGCCGCGGTCCTCGCAGTCTATTTTGTGATGCGAACTTTTCGTGGATCCAACGGCGTTCTGGTAATGTGTCTTACGACGCCGCCCTTAGACCAGCGCCTTTCGAAACACCACCTTGTCGTCTCCGACGTCGTAGAACTCGCGAATGCGGGCCTCCTCGGCGTAACCGATGCAACGATAAAATCTGCGCGTGTTCTCAAACGCGATTACGCCGGACGTCTCAGCAGTGCGCGCGCTCCGCTCGCGCGTAAGTCTCGCTCAACGTAAGCCATCAAGGAACGACCGACGCCACCGTTTTGACGGTCGGGGCGTACGGCGATTAACAGAAGATTCCACGTCCCGTTCGTCAGGCGCTCCGGGACGTAATAGGCGACGGCAATTGACTCGCCATCACTCTCGAAAACGAGCCATCGCTCCGCCGCCGCGCGGCCGTCGAAATATGTCGCCGTCATGCCCGAGAGCTCGGAGGGCGGAAAAGACCCGTCGCCTCGATGACGCGCGCGATCGCGTCCAAGTCCGCCGGGCGAAGCGCTCGAATCACCTCGCCTCCTTCAGCGCCGTGCAAACCGGGCACGACTCGCACGTTGCTTCGTCGCGGAATCGGCAGACGCGCAACGCGGCGGGCTCGCCCTCGATCTTCGCCATCAGTAATTTGTCGCCTTGCACATGCAGTTTGCGGCACCCGCAAAGGGCAACGAGAAAGGCGGCGTCGAGGGTCTCCACGGCTATATCGAAGACCGCCTGGTTCGTCCGATGCCCGATGTCACGTCTCTTGCCGCACTCAACGCCGACCTCGACACGTTGTCAACGAACCACCTTGCAACGAGCCTCGGCGGCGAGCTCGTAGCTTCGCGATTCGAACGAGAGCAACATGCGCTTCGTGGGCTGCCGGCGGTTCATGCGTGTCATTTCCTTGCTCGAAGATCATCCAATGCACAAGCTCGTTGCGGCCGTCGAGGCTGCTGGGCAGCGCGGCACCGATGATCCGGCGGCCATCGCGCTGCTCTTGCGACAAGGGGCACGCCCGTATCAAGTCGTGCAACCACTTTCGATCGATCCGACCGCACGTGGGTGCGAAAGGCCCATCCCTACTCTCGATAACTACGATGTGGCTGCACTCAAAGAGAACGCCCGGTGAGCGCGCCGTTCGTCGTCGACGAGCACCCGCGAAGCGTCACCGCTTGTACCAAGGGGTACCGCGTCTTCTTCGCAACGGCTGCCGAACTGCTGATGTCGCTCAGCGAAGCAAAACGTGATGGCCGGCTAAAACAACGACTCTCGGTAATCGAGCGATATGATCTGCTCATCATTGATGAGCTCAGCTATATCCCGTTCGAACGCGAGGCGACGGACCTACTCTTTCAGGTCATCGCCAATCGATACGAACGCGGCAGCATCGGCATCACCACTAACCTCGCATTTCCAGATTGACGCAGGTCTTCCCCGACGCAATGGCGGCAAGCGCAGTGGCCGATCGTCTTGTTCACCACGGCGTCATCTTCGAACTCACCGGCGAGAGCCATCGCCTGCGATCGCGCAAGAACGCAGGAGGCAAACCAACCGGAAAACGAAGCGCTTAGGGGGTCAAATCGGTTCTGCCGAAAAGGGGTCAATTCTCAACCGCCGTTTCCACTCGGGCTTCTTTCCGGGAATTCCCGCGATGATCCGGGTACATTCGCGCGAGTACTTTGGGAAGATCTCGCTCCAAAAATTCTCGGGACGTCGCGTTTCGAAAAAAATAGGGAGCCTTCTCCTCCAGCACCAAATGAGCCAGCCCGTGCAACGTCGACATGCCGCCCAAGATATCGGCAGCATCCTCGAAGCGATTCAAATCCACATCGGCGTTTCCGCGGTAGGCGGCAACTGCACGACCGAGTCGCATCCCGGGCTTCATGCTGACCTCAGGATAGCGCGGGTCATTTCGGTTCACGAGATCGTTCCGAAACATCAGCCGGAAGTGACCGGGATGGTCGAGGGCAAACGTGACAAACGCGAGACTCAGCGCGCGTACGTGAGCAGCGACGTCGTTCGAGTCCCCGGCTGCTTCGATGTATCGGCCGGCCCGTTCAAAGGCGAGAAGCGCAACTTCGGTGAGAAGTCCCTTCGCGCTCCCGAAGTGATGTGCCGGAGCTCCGGGAGAGACGCCGGCACGCTGAGCGGCTGCGCGCAGCGAGAACGCTTCGATCCCGCCGTCGGCGATAATGTCGTCGGCCGCTTTGATGAGAGCGGCGCGCAGGTCACCGTGATGATAGGTCGATCGTTTGCGCGGCATATTCCCCGTACATCTAGACAACGTTCAAATAAATCTATATGCTGTTTAGATAGACGCTTGAGTTCGTCATGCGTGGGTTCAAACGCTACTATCCATGGAGATGCGGACATGAAGACTTGGTTTATCACGGGCGCCTCTCGCGGTTTTGGCCGCATCTGGGCCGAAGCCGCCCTCAGGCGCGGCGATAAGGTCGCCGCTACGGCTCGTACACGCGCAGACGTAGCCGATCTCGCAGAACGTTTCGGCGATGCCGTTCTCCCCTTGGCGCTCGACGTAACCGACGCCGAAGCGGTGCGGCAGGTCGTTGCGCAGGCTCATGCGCACTTCGGCAAGCTGGACATTGTCCTCAACAACGCCGGTTACAGCCTGGTCGGCACCGTTGAGGAGGCGAGCGAGGCGGACGTTCACGCGCTGTTCGACACGAACTACTTCGGCATGCTTCGAGTGATTCAAGCTGCACTGCCTTTGCTGCGGCAACAGCGCAGCGGACATATCCTCGGCGTCTCGAGCAGCCTTGCGATCGTGGCAATGCCACTCATCGGCTTCTATTGCACATCGAAATCGGCAGTCGAAGCACTCCACGAAAGCCTCGCGCAAGAGGTCAAAGGCTTTGGCATCAAGGTGACCCTGCTCGAGCCCGGCGCCTATGCGACCGATTTTGGAAGCCCCGCGTCGCTGAAGATCGCAGCGGGAATCGAGGCCTATGCCGAGCTTCGGAAGCAGCTCTTCGGGCGTCTCTCGAGCGCAGAACGCGGCGATCCGCACGCGACCGCAGAAGCCATTCTCAAGATCGTGGACGCAGAGAATCCACCGCTGCGATTTGCGGTCGGCTCCGGGGTCCTGCCGATGGCGCGTGCCGCGTATGCTGACCGCCTCGCCACTTGGAAGCGTGGGAAACGGTCTCAAACGCCGCGCAAGGCGAGCCGACGAAGAATACGGTCGCTGCGTTCTAGCAGCGTTCCGTCCAGCAGCGACAGCGCATCGATCGCATCGCCCGCGTATTCCAGAACGCATCCCGTCCCGGCCTTTGCATCCAAACGAAGCGGACGCCGGGAATGCTTTTGTGCCCGCTCCTGCTGCCTCGGCGAGCGCTATCGCGTATGCACGATCAAGGGAGCGGTCCAGGCGCGCGAACCGTCGGCTGTGCGCGCGACGGCGTAGAAGAAATGTGCGCCGTCGGGCCGCGTGCTCGGTGCTGCCGGTACCGTGACGACGATCGTGACGTGCCGCCGTGCGCCGCCGATCGGCACGCGACCGACGGTCGTGCCGGGCGGCGGTGTGTCGCTGATGTCTTTACGCGTCGCATGGCCGTGGCTTGCAACGTAGCGCTCGTGCTGCACCGCAAAACTGAGGGCCAAGCTCGTATGACCGGCCTCTTCCGGAAGGCAATTGGGATTGAGATTTCCGCCGTACGGGATCGGCGTCGCGTTGCACGCGACATTATCGCCGTAAAAGTACGAGAACGGCGACACGCCGTTATCGCCGACGATCTCGATCCCGGTTAACGGGTGGACGTCGGAGCCGGCGTCGACTTCCAAGGGCAAACGCTGACCGGGCTTTGCGGTGATCGTCGAGCCCATCCACGCGCCGTCGTGCGTCCGCAGCGAGGCCCAGAGGCCCGGAAATTGCGTCGCGCCCGTGCGGCGATTACGTAGCGCGTCGAGCAGCGCCGGACGTGTATTCTGTGCTGCGAAAGCCAGACTACGCTCGCATGGAAGGAACGCACCCGCTCCGCAGGCCGCTCCGGGGTGTGGTTGTGCGATCTTGTCCGTCCAATAATGGTTATCGAAATCCATGACGGGTCCGACGTTCCAGCCCCGCGCCAAGGCGAACCAATACCAGCCTCCGTCCGAGCGTGCCAGGCCGTTCGGGTAGCTTTGATCGCCGAAGATTTCGATCGTTTTCATGACCGGTGCCGCGTGCGCATCGTACGCATAATCATCCCAATTCAACGCACCTTTCGAATCGGGATGATTGAACTGTCCGATACCGTCGGCACCGCCGTAGCCTAGCCCCGTGCCCGCGCTGTCCGGCGTCGGTACGGTACTCAACCATTTGTAAAAAAAGGACATCGTCAGATCGCCCGCATGGCCGCCGATCGGAGCCGTCCAATTTTGCGATCCGATCACGTTGAGGTGATTTTCCTGATCGGACGTATACTCGAAACCGCGTAACATCGTAAAGCCGGTCGAGCCGCCGGGATAGCGTGCGTCGAGCGCGGCTTGATGCGGCCAAACGAGATCGGGGGTTTGATTCGCATTCCCATCGGTCGCGAGCGAATTGCCGCCGAATGGGAAAAAGTCCGAATGATCGGTCAAGCTGCCGAAGTCGACGCCGAGTTCGCGACGATGCGCCGCAAGCCACGCCGCGATGTCCTCACCGCGGGCGTGACCGTCGGAATCGTAGCTGTGATCGTGTAACGAGCCGGCCAGCACGAGGTATGGCCCGTCCTGCGGCGTCCCGCCCGGCCGGAGCGATGGGGCCGCGGCTACGCCGGCGACGGGGTACGAAGCGGCGGCGAGAGCACCGATTGCGAGTGCGCGTTTAAACCAAGACGACCGCATGAAAACCTCCCGGAGCCGACTACCGCATTAGTGTACCCCGCCTCGCTTAACGCACAATTAAGCGTGATTTCCGTCCCGCCGCGTCACCGCCGAGCGGCCCCATACCCTGCAAATCGCCTTAATGAACGCCCCGCAGAGCGACTCCTTTAGTAGCGCGGCATTTTGCAAGAAGGCTTTGCGGGCGGAGATCTCGCGACTCCGCGAAGTCAGGAACGTATAGACGACGGTGTTCTGAATATTGCTGCGGACGAGCTAATCTCGGACGAACCGGAGGTCCGCGCCGACATCGAGCAGGTTTCCGGCGGGATTTTGGCTTCGGCGCCGTACGCCTTCATGAGCCAATCCAGCGTCCGACGTGAGATCGGGTCGCCGCGGCTGCTGGTGAAAAGGATCGGCGATTCGTGATCGCGCTCGCGCAAGTCCGCTTTGATCGCTTTGGCTTCGTCGGGTTGCAACGGATGTTCGCCGGAGTAGCTGCCCTTGAGCCGGTGCAGCATGATGCGCAGTTTCTTGAAGTCGCGGTCGCTGGTTCGCGAGAGCCCGACCTCGCTCGCGCGCAAGCCATGCCGATTAGGCGATCAGAAAGATCGCCTTGTTGCGCTTGTGCTGGCTCAGTCCGTCGAAGAGCCGCCCCGCTTCGTCTTGGCCGAGGAACTTGATCGTCTCGGTTTTCGGCCGGCCCATCGGCCGAGGTTCTGTATGCTCGAAAAGACTCTTTTGAGCAGTGAGCGGCGTTTTACCGGCCCCGCCGCCGCATGAAGCGCCGAGCGGGAACGACCCAAAAGTTCACTATAATGGGCAAAAGCGCAGTTTTGAGCCGCTCCAGACGACTAAAAGGGGCGTCCTTCAACCAAGAAACGGAACTGTTGTACCCTAAGGCGTCAAAAGTCCAGGCACCGGGCTCAAATGACCGCCTCCTTGCAAGCACCCGAGAGGTTCTCATGTCAAATCAGCGCATCGCCGTCGTAACCGGCGCTAGCTCCGGCTTCGGCCGCCTTACCGTCGAGTTGCTGGCTGCCGACGGCTGGCGCGTGTTCGCTACGATGCGAAACACGACAACGAAGAACGCGCAAGCCGCGGCGGCCCTCCGCGCGCTGCATGCCGACATCGTCGAACTCGACGTGAACAACGACGCGTCGGTCGAGGCAGCGGCCAAAACAATTCTGGCGACCGGCACACCGGATCTGCTCGTGAACAACGCCGGCATGGCGATTTTCGGCATCCAAGAGGCGTTCACGCCGGCACTCGTCGAGCGTCAGTTCGCGACGAACGTCATCGGCCCACTGCGCGTGAACCGGGCGTTTCTTCCGGCGATGCGCGAAAAGCGCGCCGGCCTCATCGTTCACGTTTCATCGTCGGCCGGTCGCATGACGTTTCCGCTCGGCGGCGTGTACGCCGCTTCGAAGTGGGCTCTCACTCTAGCACCCAAACGTTCGAATAGTAAGTACGCACTAAAAAGTAAGTATCGAACGACGGAGAACCGAAACAAGACGTTATGGGCGATGAAAGTTTGAAGCCGGTCGTCAATTTTCACGAGGCGCTGGCCGAACGCGGAGACTGTTTTCACGCCGACTGTCCCGCGCGTGAAGTGTTCAATCATGTGACGGGCCGCTGGGGCGGACTCGTGCTCACGGCGTTGCTTTCGGGAAAACAGCGTTTTTCTGCATTACGCGCGCGCATCGGCGGCATTTCAGAGAAGATGCTGGCCCAAACATTGCGTGCGTTCGAGCGTGACGGATTGGTCGAGCGCATGCAGTTTGCCGAGGTTCCGCCACGCGTCGAATACGAATTGACGGCGGCCGGCCTGGAAGTTGCGCAGCGTCTGCATTACCTCATCGATTGGGTCGAGGAACACGTTCGCGATCTGGTTGCGGCACAAGCAGATAAACCAATAAAAGCGGAGCGGCGTAGCGTCTTAAAAGCGGCCGCCATTATGTGACGACGACGTCGTGGACAAGAAGCTTGCCGCAACCGCATCGTCCGCCTCAGACATGCATGCTTACGAAGTGGCTATACGCGTTTCCCATGTGCGCACGACATCGATCTTGCTTGCGAGAAACGCCATGTATCCACCGGACATCAAAAATTGCTTGCGTAGCGGATCAAGGCTGAACGTCACTTCACCGCCGTCGTCGCGCGTAAGCACCTCGCGATCGAGGTCGATGCTCGCGAAATTCAAGGCTAACAACGCATCGATCTCGCTTGCGGCGACGACCACCGGCGCGACGCCGCTGTTATACGCGTTTTCACTGAAGATCCGCGCGAAGCTCGGCGCCACGACCGTGCGGAAGCCGCGATCGGCGAGCGACCACACGGCATGTTCACGTGAGCTTCCGCAGCCGAAATTTTCGCGCGCGACGAGGATCGTCGCCTGCGGATGGCGCGCAAGCAGGTCGGCACCGCCCGTCATGCCGGTGAACAGATGCTTGCCCAGACCCGTCTTCTCGATGCCGGTGAGATAATGCGCCGGAATAATTTGATCGGTATCGACGTTTGCGCGATCGAGCGGCAAGATAGTTCCTGCGACGATCATACCGGCACCGTTTCGCGTGCACCGAGTTCGTCCGGCGACGCGATCCGGCCGAGCACGGCACTCGCGGCGACGACGGCGGGCGAGGCAAGATGGACGCGGCCACCCGTCCCCATGCGCCCCGGAAAATTGCGATTCGTCGAAGAGATACACCGTCCGCCCGGGGCGAGCACGCCCATCGACATACCCAGACACGGTCCGCATGACGAATGCGTCCAGAGCGCACCGGCGTCTTGGAAGACGTCGTGCAAGCCCTCGCGTTCGGCGGCGCGTTTGACGGCTTGCGAACCCGGCGTCACGATCGTGGGAATCGTGACCGTACGGCCCCGCAGCACGTCGGCCGCGGCACGCAGATCGGAGAGCCGCGCGTTCGTACACGAACCGATAAAGGCTTGATCGAGCGCGAGCATACGGAGATCGTGTCCCGGCGCGACGTCCATATACTTCAGTGACGAAGCATCGGCATCGCTCGGGATGGGGCTGCCGAGCGGAATCGCTTCGCCAGGATTGGTGCCCCAGGTAACCATCGGGCCGAGGCCGTCGATATCGATGACGACTTCCCGGTCGTATGCCGCACCAGGATCGGCGCGCAGCGTCCGCCAGTACGAGACCTTTGCTTCGAACGCAGCGCCGGTCGGCTGATTCTCACGGCCGCGCAAATACGAGAAGGTCGTCTCGTCGGGCGCGCACATACCGGTCGTCGCACCAGCTTCGATCGCCATGTTGCACAAGGTCATGCGCTCGTCCATCGACAGCGCATCGATCGCCTCGCCCGCGTATTCCAGAACGTATCCCGTCCCGCCCTTGAATCCAAGCGTCGCGATAACGTACAACGCCACATCTTTTGCGGTCGCACCGGGCTGCATGCGGCCATTAACGGTCACGCGCATCACCTGCGGACGCTGCAAAACGAGCGTCTGCGCGAGCATCGCGCCGCCCTGCGCCGTCGACCCGACGCCCAGTGCAAACGCGCCGAACGCGCCGAGGGTGCAGGTGTGACTGTCGCCGCAGGCGAGCGTCATACCGGGCTCGACATAACCGCGCTCCGGTGCGACGACGTGACAGATGCCATTGCTGCCGATGTCGTAGAGCGCGATCTTGTGCCGCTTCGCCCAATCGCGCAGCACTTTCGCCTGAATCGCCGTCTCCATGTCTTTGGCGGGCGAAACGTGATCGTTGATCGCGACGATCCGTGCGGGGTCGTACAGCCGATCGCCGTACTCGCGCTCGATCTCGAGCGCGCCTTGCGGCGTCGTGATTTCGTGCGCGATCACGCGGTCGACGAAGACGAGCGCGTTGCCGCCCGGCAATTCCTCGACGACGTGCGCGTTCCACACCTTATCAAACAGCGATTGGAGCATAGCTTCCCTCCGGGGTTGCGCCGCCGCGGAGACCGCTGCAGCGGAGGTGTTCGATGCGAACGGCGCGGTTGACGCCGGAGATGATGGCGCGCAGCGACGCCGTGACGATACTCGGATCGCGTCCGACGCCGTAGTACGTGTGGCCAGCCGTCGCGACCGCCACGTACGCAACGGCGGCGGCGCCCGCACCCGAACCGACGGCATGTTCGTGATAGTCGCCGACCGCGATCTCGACACCGACTTCGCGTGCCAGCGCGTCGACGAACGCATCGATCGGGCCGTTGCCGGTACCGCGAATCGTCCGCCGAGCGTCGCCTTCGCCGATGGTCGCCTCGACCGTCGTGCGGCCGTTACCGTCTTCGGCGACGTGCGAGTCGACCAGCCGCAGCGGCCCTGTCTCCGCGAGATACTCGCTCGTAAACGTCGCGAGGATCACGGCGGGCGCGATCTCGCTGCCGGTTTCCTCCGATTTCGCCTGTACGACCTTGCTGAATTCCACTTGGATTGCGCGCGGCAGATCGTAGCCGTAATCGTGCAACATCACGTACGCGATGCCACCCTTGCCGGATTGGCTGTTGATCCGAATGACCGCTTCGTACGTGCGCCCGACATCGGCCGGATCGAGCGGCAGATACGGCACCTCCCAGCCGATCACGGCGCGCGCGTCGCGAGCCGCCAGACCTTTCTTGATCGCGTCTTGGTGGGAACCGGAAAACGCGGTGAACACGAGTTCGCCTCCGTACGGGTGACGTTCATGCACCGGCAGACGATTGCAATATTCGACCGTCTGGACGATCTCCGGGATATCGGAGAAGTCGAGGGCGGGATCGATACCCTGCGAGAACAGGTTCAAGCCGAGCGTCACGATATCGACATTTCCCGTCCGCTCGCCGTTGCCGAAGAGCGTTCCTTCGACGCGATCGGCGCCCGCCATCAGCGCGAGTTCGGCGGCCGCGACCGCGGTGCCGCGATCGTTGTGAGGATGCACCGAGAGCACGATGGCATCGCGGCGGGCGACGTTGCGATCGAACCACTCGATCTGATCGGCGAACACGTTGGGCGTCGCCAGCTCGACCGTTGCGGGCAAGTTGATGATGATCTTGCGCTCGGGCGTCGGCTCCCAGACGTCCATGACCGCTTCGCAGACCTCGCGCGCGAAATCGAGCTCGGTCCCCGTGAAGCTTTCCGGGGAGTACTCGAGCCGGACGTCGGTCGCGGGCATGCGCGCCGCGAGCGCCTTGATGCGCACGACGGCGTCGACCGCGATTGCGACGACACCGGCGCGATCGAGATTGAAGACGACCCGCCGCTGCAGGGTCGAGGTGGAATTGTAGACGTGCACGATAGCGCGCGGCGCTCCCGCAAGCGCTTCGAACGTCCGCTCGATGAGATCGCCGCGCGCTTGCGTGAGGACCTGAATCGTCACGTCGTCCGGGATCGCTCGGTCGTCGATCAGCAGGCGAACGAAATCGAAATCGGGCTGCGAGGCGGAGGGAAAGCCGACTTCGATTTCCTTAAAACCAAGCCGCACGAGCAGATCGAACATTCGGCGCTTGCGCTGCGGGCCCATCGGCTCCATGAGCGCCTGATTGCCATCGCGCAGATCGACGCTGCACCAGCGCGGCGCACGCGAGATGGTGCGCGCGGGCCAGCGCCGATCGGGAAGCTCGATCGGCGCGAACGGTCGGTATTTGTGAACCGGCATCGAGGCCATGGAGTACCACCTACAATAGAAAAGGGCCGTCGCTCGTGCGACGGCCCCACATTCGGAGCAAAACGGCGCTAGCGATTACGCTTGAGGCGTACCGCTAAGGAGGAGGCCGGACGAGATTCGGCTGCCGTTCATGTGGGCGCAACGTACCATGCACCCGCATCAGCCGTCAACCCGCGTTTTCGCGATGCGCGAGAAACGCCGCAACGTGCGCGGCTACGGTTGACTTCCTTTAGCGGCTCAGGGTACAACAAGCGCACATGTTCCGTCTTGCCGTCGTCGTCGTTAGCATCCTTATTCGCGGACCCCACGGTTCGGCGTAAGAGCTTTCGCGCACACGACAACAGTCGAAGCGAAGCCCCCGCCGAACCGGCGGGGGCTTTTTCTTGCAATCTCGATTTTTAGTTGAGGAGCTCACCGTGTCACTGCCCGCCGATTCCAACGGCGCACAACTCGTGCTCGACATCCTCGCCGACGAGGGGGTCGAGGTCGTCTTCGGCTATCCGGGCGGCGCGATCATGCCGCTCTACGACGCGATGCACTCCCGTCCGATCGAGCACATTCTCACCCGCCACGAAGCGGCGGCGGCCTTTGCCGCCGGAGGCTATGCGCGCTCGAGCGGACGGGTCGGCGTCTGTCTTGCGACGTCGGGTCCCGGCGCGACGAATCTCGTCACGGGGATCCTCGATGCCCACATGGACTCGGTGCCGCTCGTCGCGATTACGGGCCAAGTCCGCTGCGAACTGATGGGCACCGACGGCTTTCAAGAAGCCGATGTGACCTCGATCATGGGGCCGGTCACCAAACGCAGCATCTGCGTGCGTGACGTCGCGCAGCTCGAACGGGCGCTACGCGCGGCGTTCCGCGTCGCGCGCGGACCGCGCCCGGGGCCCGTGCTCGTCGACATCCCCTCCGATATTCTCAAAGCGAAATGCGCGAAGATGAATCTGTTCGCCGCACGCCCGCCGCCGCACGCGAACGAGCGTCCCGATATGGACGCGATCGACGCGGCGCTCGATCTGTTGCGCAATGCGAAACGGCCCGTTGCCATCGTCGGCGGCGGCGCACGCAGCGCGAACGCGATCGCGATCTTCCGTGATTTCGTCGCCATGTTCGATCTGCCGCACACCGCGACGATCAACGGCATCGGCTGCGCGACGCCGAACGATCCGAAGTTCCTCGGGATGCTCGGCATGCACGGCTGGAAAGCCGCGAATCTCGCGGTCAACAACGCCGACGTCATCTTCGCCCTGGGCATGCGCTTCGACGACCGCGTCACCGGGAAGCCCGATCGATTCGCGCGGCACGCCCAGATCGTACACGCCGACATCGACGCATCCGAGTTCGGTAAGCTCGTGCCGGTCACGATCGCGCTGCGCGGCGATCTGCGCGCCACCCTGTGCGCGCTCGTACGGCGCGCGGCCGAAGCGCCCGTGCCGCACTTTCGCACCTGGGCCGACGAAGCGCGTGCGCTCGGCGGCCCGTTGCCGGCGGATCGCGCACCGGATGGCGCGCTCTCCGCTACCAGCGTCCTCGATGCGTTTTTCGCATGCGCACCGGCCGAGACGATCGTTACGACCGATGTCGGCCAGCATCAGATGTGGGCCGCGCAGCGTCAGCACGCGACGCATCCCCGTCACTTCATCACCTCAGCTGGTCTTGGCTCGATGGGGTTCGGACTTCCGGCAGCGATCGGTGCGCAAAAGGCGAACGCCAATCGCACCGTCGTCGCCATCGTCGGCGACGGCGGTTTCCAAATGTCGCTGCCCGAACTCGCGACCTTGCGCCGCTACGATCTGCCGGTGAAAATTCTGCTGATCGACAATCAGCGCCTCGGCATGGTGCGCCAGTGGCAAGAACTGTTCTACGACAAGCGCTACTCGCACACGGATCTCTCCGATAATCCCGACTTCGCGGCGATCGCGGCGGGCTATCGCATCCATGCCGAATGCGTCGCCGATGCACGTGAAGTGCAGGGCGCCTTCGAACGCTTCCTCGGGCATGACGGCCCGGCGCTTTTACACTGCGCCTGTTTCGCAGGCGAAAACGTCTGGCCGCTCATTCCACCGGGCGCGACCGTAACCGACGCGATGAACGGCTCCGCGCCGGAACCCGAACCGGCGCTCGCCTAAAATGCAGCTTTCGCTCCTGATGCACGACTGGCGCCTCCTGGAACGCATCGTCGGCCTCACGAGTCGGCTCGGCTGCGCCTACACGAACCTCAGCGTCCGCGCGAGCGACGCACACTACCACGCCACAATCGATTTCGTCGGGCCGCCGGACGCCTTGCGGCGCCTCGATGCACAAGTCAACCGCCTGCTCAACGATGATAAGGAGATGTCCCGATGAACGCGCTGTACGACCGCGATGCCCATCCCGAGAAACTCGCCGGTAAGACGATGACGATCGTCGGTTACGGCAGCCAAGGCCGCGCTCACGCGCGCAATTTGCGCGATAGCGGCTACCACGTCATCGCGGCGCTGCGCGATGGTTCGCCTTCACGCGCAGCAGCCGCCGAAGACGGCGTGCCCTGCGACAGCATCGAACATGCGGTCGGTCGCGCCGACATCGTGATGATCCTCGCACCCGATGAAGAGCAACCCGCAATTTTCATGCGCTCGATCGCACCGCATCTGCGCGACGGTGCGTACCTCGGCTTCGCGCACGGTTTTGCGATTCACTTTGGCACGATCGTGCCGCCGTCCGGCGCCAACGTATTCATGGTCGCACCGAAGGGTCCGGGGCGCCTGGTGCGCAGTGAATATGAAGCGGGCCGCGGCGTGCCGTGTCTCATCTGCGTGCAAACCGATCCCGCAGGTGATACGCGCGACGTCGCGCTCGCCTACGCAAGCGCAATCGGCGGCGGCCGGGCCGGTATCTTAGAGACGACGTTCAAGGAAGAATGTGAGACCGATCTCTTCGGCGAGCAGGCCGTCCTGTGCGGCGGTCTCTCGGCCATGGTGCAGGCCGGCTTCGAAACGCTCACCGAGGCCGGCTATGCACCGGAGATGGCTTATTTCGAAGTCTTGCACGAAGTGAAGTTGATCGTCGACCTGATGTACGAACGCGGCATCGAAGGCATGCGCGATGCGATCAGCAACACCGCCAAATACGGTGACTACACGCGCGGCTCACGCATCATCACCCCCGATACCAAAATCGCGATGAAGCAAATCCTCAGCGAAATTCAAGACGGCACGTTCGCGCAGGAGTGGGTCGCCGAACACGCGGCGGGTAAACCCCGTTTCGCGGAATTCCGCAAGCGCAATGCCGCGCATCCGATCGAGGCCGTCGGCCGCAAGCTGCGCGGACTCATGCCCTGGCTGCGCCCAAATGCGACGAAGCCCGAGCCCGTCGAAGCCGCCGGTACCGCCGATCACGGTTTTCGCATGATGTAACCTTTAGTAAAATTCGCTGAGGTTCACGGCATTGCGCAACGGCCGATCGTGCGCCAGCCGTTCGAGATTATCGCAGAAGAGCGCGACGATGCGCCGATTCTCGTGTTCGGAAAGTGCCGCTGTGTGCGGACTGAGAATAACGTTGCTCATCCGCCACAGCGGGCTATCCGCCGGTAGCGGCTCCGGATCGAAGACATCCAGAACGGCGCCGGCGATACGACCCGTTTGCAATGCGACGGTCAACGCAGCGTTATCGACGACGGCGCCGCGGCCCACATTGACGAGGATACCGTGCGGCGGCATGGCCGCGATCGCGGCCGCATCGACGAGATTCGTGGTCCGGTCGGTGAGCGGTAGGGTGACCACGACAGCATCGCACATTGCGCAAGCGTCCGAAATTGCCGTGGTCGCACGTGTTTCGTCGGCGAGCGGATGCGCTTCCCCGGTTCGGTTGACGGCGACGACGTGCATCCCGAACGCGCGAGCGCGCGACGCCAGCGCACACCCAATCTGCCCCATGCCGACGATTGCGATGCGCGAGCCGTCGAGCTCCCCCATCACGAAGTGTTCCCAGGCGCGCTCTTCGCGCACGCGCTGCAATCGTCGCGCGTCCTTACGGATCGCAAGCAGCCCGTAGAACGCGAATTCGGCGAGCATCGCGGCATGGACGCCCGCCGCCGATGCGAAGCGCACGCGCTGCAAGATCTCCGCGCCGAGCGCGGCTCGCCGAATGTGCGCGCCCATCCCCGCCGACGTCCCTTGAACGAAGCGGACCTGCGGCGCATCGTCGAGCGCCCGGGCGAGGCCGGCGCTCGATTCCGCCGGATAGCCGAAAAGCACGTGCGCGCGCTCGAGCATCGCATCCCAGCGTCGTTGCCCGGCCGCGTCGCGCGCGGCTGGTATCCCGGCGTGATCGTTTGGATAGCGTGGTTTGGGCAAGAGCGCTTCGTCGTACAAAAGTTCATCGACGACCGAGAGCGAGCGCACGCGTTCGGCGAGTTCGTGCTCGAGCGGACTCGCGATCATCACCTTCATCAGCTTAACGGACGTCCACGTTTTGCATATCGTCGAACGGTGTGATCAGCGGCGGGTTGAACGCACGAACATGGTGGTTCCACGCGTACCCGCCACGCCAAACGTAGAGCATGATCGTCGGCACGTCGGCTACCATCTGCGCTTGGACTCGCGCAAAGAGACGTCGCCGAACGTCGTCATTATAGGACGCTTCGACATCGCGCAGCAACGCGTCGACGTGCGGACTGCAATACCGCGACGCGTTTTCACCGCGCGGCGGGATCGCGTCACAGCCGTACAGCCCGTTCACGTCGGAGACGGCTTCGAGCGTTCGCGGGTAGAGCGCGATGTCGTACTTTCCGCCATATAAAATACCGCCCGCGCTGAGCTGCGCGCGAAACACGTTGGGCGCGAAGCGGCGGCTCTGCACCGTGATACCGACATCGTGGAGCGCGGACCGGACGAATTCGATCGTCCGGTCGAGTTCGGCCGTTCCAACCGGATAGACGGCGTCGAGCACGAGCTTCGTTCCGGCCCTCGACCGCGTGCCGTCGGGCTCGGCATGCCAGCCCGCCGCCTCGAGTAACGCGCGCGCCCGCGCCGGATCGTAGGGCTCCGTACGATCGTGCTCGCTTGGCGGATCGAGCGGAATCACGACCCCATCGTGCAGTGAGCCATAGCCGTGCAGCACCGTCGCGACCAAGCGCTTACGATCGAGTGCGGCGCGAATCGCTTGGCGCACACGCGGGTCGCTCACGAGCGGTCGTGTGTTCTGAAAATCGAGATTCGTCGTCCGGAAGTTCGGTTCGACGCGTACATCGAGCGAAGCGACGCTCTTCAAACGAGCGGTGTAGCTCGGCGGCATCAAGGGCCACAGATCGACTTCGCCGGTCTGTAGCTGAGCGGTCAACGTTTCCTGCGAAGCGAGCAATTTGAAAGTGACTCGCTTGAGTTTCGGTACGCCGCGCCAATAGTATGGATTTGCTTCAAGTTCGATCGCATCGCCGTGGCGCCATTGCACGACGCGGAAGGGGCCGATGCCGACGGGTTTGGCGTTATACGGCGCGGTGTTGATATCGTGCAGCGTGCCCAAAATGTGCTTGGGAAGGATGCACGGCTCGTTCGCGGCCGTTCCGAAATACAACGGCAAGTAGCTGCCGTACGGACGTTTGAGATGAAAGACGACGGTATGGCGATCGGGCTGATCCATTTTCGCGATCAGATCCCAACCGGATGTTCCCTGTTCTTCGTTGTTCGCCGGATTCATGATCGCGTGCACGCTGAAAACGACGTCATCGCTTGTAAAGACGACGCCATCGGACCACCGCACGCCGCGCCGGAGATGCCACGTGATCGTCTTTCCATCGGCGGAGATCCCGTGGTTTCGCTGCGTCGGAATGACCGTGACGAGTTCGGGCACGGGATGCGCGCCGCGATCGTAGCGGGCCAGATATGCCTGCGTGAGTTCCGCGATGAAACCCGTCGTGGCCGACGGGTCGAGATGGATGTTGAGGCTGTTCGGATCGCCTTGACCGTTCGCGATGCGCAACCAATGCGGATGCGAAGCGGCCGCCGTGCGACCACTGCCCATGGGCGAACACGCGGTGATGACCGCAAAAACGCCGATGGCGCACGCGCGCACGAGTGCACGAGCGCTCACGCGTTGATCTCGTCGCCGATCCAGGCAACCGGCACGGAGCCGAATGAAAGAAGCCGGTCGTGAAATGCGCGCGCCGGCAGCGGCGACCGCGCGCGCAAGGCGGCGATCTGCGTCGTTCCGGTCCAATACATCAGGCGGCTCCCGGGAAAGATGGAATTGCGTGTCGTCTCGGCGACGATCCGGGCGGGCGCAAAAGCGACATCGTCGCGGTAAAAGCGCTGCATGTCGTCAAGCGACCAAACGCCGGTGTGCAGTCGCACGTCGGCGAGGCAGCAAGCGATGTTGCGCAAGGTGAAGTACCGAAGCTGCAGCCGTTCGGCCGGCGTGTAGAAGCCGGGGATTTCGTCCAGCAGATCTTCGGCGTAACACGCCCAGCCCTCGACCATCGTACCGGCGGACAACAGTGCGAGCGCGCTCGCGCCGTCGGTACCGGCGATGCGCGCGAAGCGCGATGCGGCGTTGCGGGCAAAAGCGTTTTGCGTATGGTGACCGATACTGCCGTGATGAACGGCATGGACCAGTTTGAGCGCGGCGAGACTCGGTTCGCCGTCGACCCAGTACGTGCTGCCGGTGCCCGGCTGCCTCGCCGCGGGCGAGCGATACAAAAGAAAATACAGATCGTTTGCGACCGCACGTGCCCACTCGGGGAGTCGCGCGAAGGTTAGCGTGTAGTCCGTTGCTGCCGTGAGCAACGCTCCCGCGTCGTCGCTCGCTCGCGCGTTCCACACGCGAAAGGCATCGAGCGTGCAGCCGGCCTCCGGCATGATCTCCCCGAGCCGCGCAAGCTGCTCGCGCCAGGTCGCTGAGGCATCCAAACGTGCCGCGGACTCCTCGAGCGCTGCAAGCGCCGTAACGAATGCGGAGGCGGCGCGTTGTTCGAGCGCGGCCGGCGTGTCGGTTAAGCCATGGACGCACTGCATGAGCGACGCCAGGTACGCGCTGCCGCACGCCGGGTCCGCGTCGGGCCGGTTCGCGAGTGCTGCGGCGAAGCGCTCGACGGCGGCGACGGCGGTCTCGATATCGCGTGCATTCCCGAGCGGCGCCCACGGGTGGAGGGGCAGCGCCACGCGCAGCAGGCGAACGAGTGCGCGTGCCTCGACACGGGCTCGCTCGACCCAGACGTGCGGCAGCGGCCGATCGCCGAGATGCGAGCATCCGGCAGCGAAAAAATCCGGCATGGCCGCGATCCTCGCGCGCAGCGCTCGATCGTCGCGCAATTCGTCTGCGCGCAACAATAACGCGATGATGCCGAAAGCCGCCTCACCGGTGTACCACGCCGGATTGTGCACGCGCGGCCGGACCGCAAGTTCGGCGCGCGTCTGCTCGACGAGCGCGCGCACGAAGCGCTCATCGATGCGTGCGGCCGGGTCGCTCGGTAGCGCAACGCCCTCCAGTCGCAGCGCGAGCGCATCGAGTCTGTCTCGTTCCTGTTCGATCGCAGTTGCGCCGGCGGGCGGCAGCGCCGCGTCATACGATACTTCTCCCGCGAAGGAGGCCGTGACGGGGTGCGTCGCCCACAACAGCGCGAGCGCATCGTCGACGAGCCGCGCGAATGCGCTCACGAAGGTCCGGCGGCCATCTCCGCGATCGTTACCCAGCGCCGTTCTCGATGCGAGCGCACGAGCGCGTTGACGATTTCCTGGCTCTTTGCACCATCGTAAAACGTGCACTCCGCTGCGCTGCCGTCCGCGATCTCGTCGATGAAGTGCCGGACCAGATTGCGATAGTACAATTCCGGCCATGGCGTCGCGAGATCGGTCCCAGGCGGGAACGTTGCCGTTTCAGGCGGCACCGAACGAAAATTCACGTCGTGCGAGCTCGCAAACGAAAGCGTCTCGGCAACGCCGCGTTCGGCGATCAAGCGCGCGATGGCGGCGCCACGCGAGCCGTACACGCGCAGTTCGACGCCCGGATAGTTGCCCACGGCGACGAACGAGGTTTGCAGTACGCCTTGCGCGCCCGACGCGAACTCGACGAGCCCGACCGTGCCGTCGTCGATTGCGATCCGCTGCCGGCCCGGCTCGCCGCGCACGACGCGCTCCGGAACGAAGTTATGCATGCTCGCGCAGACGGCGGAGAATTCCCCGCCGCACCAGCGCATCAGATCGACGAGATGCGAACCGTAACCGACGACCGAGGCCGGAATGAGCGAATCGCGCGCCGCACCGGGCGCGACTTGTCGCAGGGGCACGTCGGGATCGAGAAATTGCGAATTCTGCTCGAACCCTTGGATGTGAAAGATCTCGCCGAGCGTTCCCGCCGCGATCCACGCGCGAAGCCGCCGAATCGCGGGCGAATACCGGAACGTGAAGCCGAGCTTCGTGCGCACGCCGCGCCGTTCGGCGCTCGCGGCAACCGCGAACGCGTCGCTCGCAGCGTCGGCCAGCGGCTTTTCGCTGAGCACGTGTTTGCCGGCGGCGATCGTGTCGCGACTGAGGCGCAGGTGCGTGTGCGAAGGCGTGCAGACGTCGACCATGTCGACGCCGGTGTCGCTCAATAATTCGCGATGATCGGCGTAAACGCTTGGGATGGCGAAGCGTTGGGCCATCCGCTTCGCACGCTCGATGTCGATGTCGCAGATTGCCACCAGCTTCGCGCGCTCGTACGCAGCATAGCCCGGCAGATGCGCGGCTTCCGCCCAGTCGTGCGCGCCGATGACGCCGACGCCGATCGGACGCGCCGTCACGGCAGCGTTTTCCCGATCATGGCGACGTAGGCTTCGAGTTCGGCGAAGTTATGGAAACCGAGCTGACGCCGGCCCTCTTCGATCTCGTAAATCATGGCGTTGAGCCGGTCGTTGAGACGCACATCAGCGCCCGCTTTACGGCCGTAGTCGACGAGTTTTCCGTTGGAGGCGCGCACTTCGGATGGCCGCTGCCGATAGACGATATCCCACCAGATGCCCGAACCTTTTTTGCGAAACGTGTGCTTCTGCGGCGTTTGATCTTTTTTGAGCAGCCAGATGGCGTGATTGACGTTCGCGATGAGCTTCTGCGTATCGGCCGGCGTCTGCGGCCGATAGTTCGCCGGATCGAAGAAATCGAACGCCTCGACAATGATGCCGTTGGCCTCGGCGATCTCGAGTGCTTCGCGCACGATCGCTCCGGCGATGCGGGCGTAGCGTTCGTTGCCGAGCGATTGCGCGATCGGCGCGTCGACCAGCGCCGAGAAAACAACTTGGGCCGAATACACTTCCTTCGCCCAAATTTGGCCCCAGACGTTGCTCGAGAGTTGCACCTCCGTGAGCGCGCCGAGCAGCGCTGCGAGTCTCTCAACGCGCTCCGTCGACGTGCCGTCCATCTCGCCGAGCTGAATCGGTCCTTCGTGCACGTGTTCGATGTGACCGGGGTCGACGAGGGCGCCGCCGTAGTTCGGAATCGAGCCGACGACGCGTTGCATCCCCCCGAGATTCGCTTCGTGCAAGATCTCCGCCATAAGCGGCTCGTTGAACCCGTTCTGAAAGGACACGACGTACGTGTCCGGACCGAAGTGCGGCAACAGCTGCCGAAGCGCAGCACCGGTGTCTTGCGACTTTGTGGCGATGAGGACGGCTTCGAGCGGGCCCGCCAGATGCTCGGGAGTCGTGGCATGCACCGGAACTGTCAGCTCGCCGCGAATGCCGTCGATGAAGAGTCCGTCCATGTTCAGCGCTTCGACATGTTCGGTCCAGCGATCCACGAGCAGGACGTCCGCGCCCGCGAGCGTCATGTATGCGCCCGCGAGTCCGCCGATCGCACCGGCTCCGACGATCGTTACGCGCATGCGACGGCTCCGCGAATATCGGCGAATGCGGGAATGGCGCTGAGCCGTTGCGCCAACGTCGCTTCATCTGTAGCGGAAAGTTCATGCAGGGGCGGCACCATGCGGAGCCACGACGGATCGCTCGCAAGCGAGGCCATCAGACCGCGCAGTGCCGGCACGAGCGGATATGACGCGATCGCGACGCGGATAGCCGCCAATTGCTCCTGTTCGCTTGCAACCTGGCCGGGCTCGATCGCGGCGCCCCGCCAGACCGCTGCGGCAAGCGACGCGCTGACGTTGACCGTCGCGGATATGCACCCGGCAAAGCCGCGCGCGCGCGCGACGCAGAGGATCGTCTCGGAACTCGGAAAGACCGCGATGGGCGCCGCGGCGACGATCGCTTCGGCGTAGCCCGGCACACCGGAACTGTCTTTGAGTCCGCGGATGATGCCGGGGAACGCGGCAACGAGCCGCGTGACGAGCGCCGGAGAGAACGACACGCCGCTCAGCTGAGGAAAATGATAGAGATAGATGCCGAGCGCCACATGGTTCACGCGTTCGATGAGCTGCGAAAAGAAACGCATCAGACCGTCATCGGTCGTGTCCTGAAAATAGAAGGGCGGCATCACGAGCGCACCAGCAAAGCCGAAATCCGCCGCGGCTCGCGTCAGGACGACCGTATCGGCAAGCGCACATGCTCCGGTTCCGCAGAGGCACGCCCAGACGGGCAGGCCGCTCGAAGCAACGGCCTCCATGACCGAAAGACGCTGCGCGACCGAAAACGACATGGCCTCGCCGGTCGTTCCCAAGAGATTGATCGCGTTGCAACCGAGGGCGAAAAGCCGCCGGCAATGATCGACCATTGCGCCCGAGTCGGGGCCAGCATACCGGCCGAGCGGCGTTAGCGCGGCCGCGCAAACACCGCCGATCGCGCTCGTCGGCCGAAGGCTTGACATGTTTAGAGCGGTGCCCTAAGGTTCATGGAACCCCGATTGTTAACAGCCTACAGTTAGCAATCCTTTCACGTGAGGACGCGCTCATGAGCGGCCCGAGCAAGAAGATCGTGCTGGACGACGCGGTGATCCCACATCGGCGGAGCCTCTCCGACGACGTGGTCGACCGTTTGCGCAGCGCGATCGTCCGCGGGACGTTCGTGCCGGGCCAACGCCTCAACGAAGTCGCGCTCGCGGAGGCGTTCTCCGTTAGTCGCGGCCCGATTCGTGAAGCCCTCACGATCCTCGAACGCGAGGGTCTGCTCCAAGTCGAACGGCACCGCGGTGCGCGGGTAACGCTCCTCTCCCGTCGCGATATCGACGAGATCTACGAGTTGCGGCTGGCCCTCGAACGACTCGCCATGGAACGCGCGGCGATGCTCGCGACGAGCGAAGATTGCGCGGCGATGGCGCGAATTGTCGAGTTGTTGCGCGACGCGGTCGAGCGCAAAGACGCCTTTAGCGTGGTCGCGCTCGATGTCCAATTCCACGATTGCATTTACCGAGCTGCCCGACACGATCGGCTCTATCAATCATGGGCACTCCTGCGTCCGCAAATCGAGACGTTTCTTAGTTCACGCCCGAGCGAGCAGAGTGCGTATCTCGACAAAGCGGTAGCCGAACACACCGATCTTCTCGATGTCATCCGGCGGCACGCGCGCGACGAAGCAGTCGTCATGATCGAAAATCATATTCGCAGCGCGTACGATCGCGTAGCGACTTTTACGTTTAGCGCCGCGCTCAGAGAGGAACACACGTGACTTCCGTTCGCTTTTCGATGCTCGCTTTCTGCTGTCTATCGTTCGTTGCGTCAGCGGGTCGCGTTTGGGCCGGGTCGACCGGCGGCTTGAGCGGCACACTCACCGATAGCGCTACCGGTGCAGCGCTTGCGAATGCAAAGATCACCGTTGCGAGTCCATCCCAAGTCGCGACCCGCAATACGGATGCGTCCGGCACCTTCACATTTCTCTCCCTCGCCCCCGACACGTACACGGTAAGCGCTGAGAAAAGCGGCTACGACGGACTTTCCACGAGCGGCGTCACGGTGACGGCCGACCAAGTTCAGCGAATCACGTTGACTCCGCGAAATCGCTGCGCACGATCGCTGCGGTTCGTAACCGGTCGTCCCAAGATCTCGTGCGACCCGGTACCGTGACCGACACATACACGGTCAACGCGGCGACGCAAGAACGGATTACCGGACTCACCGGCGGCGGTTCGCTCAATCAAGGGTATTCGGCGCTCGCGGCAACGCCCGGCGTCTTCGTTCCGTCGGGTCAAAGCGGGTGGTCGCAGACCGCGGGCGTCACGATCCGCGGCGGCACGCATAGCCAGATCGGCTATGAGTTCGACGGTGTGCCCGTCAACGTCGGGATAAATGGATTCTCCGGGACCAATCTCTCCACGCTCGGACAACAGGAGATTCAGGTTTACAGCGGCTCGGCTCCGCTCAATTCAGAAGCGCAGGGTCTCTCGGGATACATCAATCAGGTCGTAAAAACGGGCACGTATCCCGGCTTCGCTATCGGCGACCTTGGAATCGGCGGCCCGTTTTATCATAAAGCCGCACTCGAGGTAGGTGGCGCGACCACGAACCGGCTTTTCTCCTACTACGTCGGCGTGCTCGGAGCGAACCAAGCGTTCCGCGTGGCCGACAATTTCAACGGCGCCTCGTACACCCAAACCTACGGCCTCGCGTACGACGTCCGGCCCTGTCCCGGCGGCCCGACATCACTCAACTTTTCGGCGTGTTACCCGGCAGCGACTCCGGGCGGACTCGGCGTCGGGCCGGGCGGCTTCGTAAAAGCGCCGATCGGCTACTTATCACCGGCGTATCAGCAGGACCGCGAGAACATCGTCAATCTTCACTTGGGAGTACCGCACCGTGACGGGACGAAGGACGACGTGCAGCTGCTCTACCAGACGGGCGGCATCACCGCGACGCCGTACAGTTCGGCCAACGACCTCGGCGTTGCACCGTACAATTATCCGGCCGGCTATCACTATTCCGGCGCACTTGCGACGCTGCTGCCCGGCAATTACACGTCTCTTGTTTCACGTTACGCATTTCCGAATGCAAACGTCGGGCAGCAGATCCCGGCGAACCTGCGCGACACGCAGCGAAACGATCAATCGATCGTCAAGCTTCAGTATCAGCACAACATGGGCAATGCGTACGTCCGTTTATACGGCTATTCGCTCTACTCGGACTTTCTTTACGACGCGCCCAACGGCGCGTCGTCGCCCGCGCGCTTCACGTTCGGCAACCCGCCGGATTATAAGTTATGGACGCACACGAGCGGTTACAGCGCCGAGTTAGCCGATCAACTCACGCCCAAGCATTTGCTTCTCGCCCAAGCTTCCTATACGCACACACCGTCGGTCCGCGACAACAGCACGACGTGGGCGACGCGCCCAACCGCCGCCTTCGCGGTCGCGGTCGATTCGACGAACCCCCGCAGCGGTCTCTGCTACGGTGTCGCCGGCGGCATCGCGACGCCCGCCTCGTGCCAGACCGGCGATAGGCAAGCCTCATTCGTCACGTATCGGTCGGCGCTCGGAATAGGCGGTGCAGCGGTGCCGGCTTCACTTGCCGGGGCCACCTGCGGCAGCGGACCATGCGCATATTACGTCGTCGACAACGGCTTGCAGGGCGCCTACAACACCGTCGTCCAGAATACCGTCGCAGCGAGCCTGAGCGACCAATGGAAGCCGACGACGAATCTCACGTTCGATTTCGGCCTACGTTTCCACGATTATCGGATCTCCGGTGCCGATACGTCGGGTGGCGCTCGGCCGTTTTGGTTCAACGCATACAATCAGGACTTCTGCGTAAATGCAAATCCCGGGAGCACGCCGATCTCCAAGGCAAATCTGAAAATCGGCGTCACGGCAGCGTGTTCATCGGCAAGCGGCGGCGGCAATACCTTTATTGCCACCGCCCTCTCGAACGCTCCCGCAGAATACAATTTTATCGAGTACGAACCGCGAATCGGCGTGACGTACGCCGCGGGTCGTTCGGATGTGTTTCGGCTCAGCTACGGAAAGTATTCGCAGCCCGCACCGACCTCCTTTCAGCAATACAATACGCATCAGCAAAATCTCGCGGCGTATCTCGCGGGAAGATTCTACAAGTACGGCTACACCGGTTCGGGCCACAATATCCCGCCGCAGGAATCGTTCAATCTCGACGGCTCCTGGGAGCATGGGTTCAAAGGCAGTGATGCGTCGCTAAAGGTAACGCCATTCTATCGGACCACGCGTAACGAGCTCACCGAGTTCTTCATCGACCCGATCAATCAACTGACGTCGGGCCTCGCCGTCGGCTCACTGCGGACGAGCGGGGTCGAGCTTGCGCTTCGGAAAGGATCCTTCGAGCGCAACGGGCTTTCGGCGCTTCTTTCGTACACCTACACCAACGCACGGATCAAATACTATACGTTGCCGGGCGGCGGTTCGATCCTCTCACCGATCAATAATGACATCCGGACGTATAACGCGTACACATCGTTTTGTTCGGCGCACGCGAGCGACGGCCGCTGCGGCGCGACGAGCGCCGCGAGCGGTAAAGCTGCCGCGTGCTTCGCGGCATCGGGTGCGCCGGATGCGACCTGTGCTGCAGGCAGCGTCGCGAATCCGTATTGGAACGCACCGGTGCAAGACGTCCTGGACCCGAACGGTTCGTACGTGCCGACCGATCCCGTCGTCGCTACGACAGGACTCGGGGTCAACGGCTATACCGTGCCGCATGTCGCGGCGCTCGTTCTCAACTTTCGCCACAACGCGTTTGCGTTTACACCGTCGATTCAATTTCAGGGCGGTCAACGCTACGGCTCTCCGGAAGCGAACGCCGGCATCGACCCGGCTGGCGGCTGCGCACCGCTTGCCGGTGCAACGACGGCAAACGATCCGCGCTATCCGTATGGCGCGGCGGGCGGCGCCGCCTTCGATGCGCTGACGTGCAAAGCGGCGCTAAGCGCCATACCGAACGTTTTCACGAAGCAGTTCGATGGCATCGGTGCCTTCACGTCGCCTTCGCAGGTACTGGCGAGTTTTACCGCATCACTCGATGTGGGCAAGCGCGTCACCATGTCGCTTACTGCCGCGAACCTTTACAACCAATGTTTCGGCGGCACGAAGGCCGCTTGGACGGGGATCGGGAGCCCGCACGTCTGCGCCTACCAAAGCGGCGAGATCTCGCGCGGCACCGCCCCGACCGGGAACGTCTATAACCCCGGCGCGACGTTCGATCCGTTCGGCCAGAATCCATACTATGCGTACCTTGGTCCGTATACGATGGGCGTCATAAATCCGAGCGCGCCGTTCTCGCTGTTCCTCAACGCTCGCGTCAAGCTTTAAAAGCCAGGTGTCACAATCGATGGCGGTCCAGCAAAGCGCTGCGCTCGGCCGCCGGCTGGCCGAAATCGCTCTCGGCATCGATGCGCTGGGAGCCGCGCGCGCGCGTTTATCAGGAAATGAAGATTTCGAAAATCTCGTGCCGATTTTTATCGGCGACGATTTGGTCGCTCCGCAGACCTTCGCAGACTGGCCGGGCGTCGAGCGCGCGCTCAGCGATCTCGCATCGGATATCGCTGTGCTACGCGACGGCGCACGCAAAATGTTTCTCTTCGAAATGATCCGGTCGCTGCGCGCTTCGGCGAGGTTTTTCTCCGGTGCGCCGATCGGCTTCGAAGAGAAGGTGTGCGATCTCGTCGGCGTTCCGGCGCAGACCGTTTCCGATGCCGAGGTCGACGATATCCACGCACGCCTTGATCGGCTGTTGGCGCGCCGTGGCTTTACGAGCGGGACGCTTCCGGCACGCGTGGAGGCTTGGCAAGTCGGACGCTACCTCGACCCAAGCGATATTCCGCCACTCTTCGAGAGCTTGATGGCGACGGCCAAAGAGCGCACCGATGCGATGATTTGGCCGACCGGCGACTACACGATGCGCCTTAACGCCGTGCGGAACGTGCCGTACGCCGGGCGCTGTTCGTTCGCCGCGGGTACGATGGACATCAACCTCGACGTGCTCGTCACGCGGTCTTCGCTCAAACATCTCGTCTGCCATGAAGTATTCCCCGGTCATGCGACGCAGTTGCTTTCAACGCTCGCCGTCGCCGAGCGTGGTGAAGCGCCGCTGGACGTGCTCCTGTGCACGGCCAATGCCGTTACGGGCGCGGTGCAAGAGGGCATCGGCGACCAGGGGATCGACCTCATCGATTGGGTCGAAGATGAAGACGACGCCGCGCAGATCGAACTGCGACGTTTGCAAACCGCAACCGGAGCCAACGCCGCGTGGCACTTGCACTGTTCGGACTGCACGCGTGACGACGCGATCGCCTATCTGCGTGACGTCGGGTTCGGTCAGGAATCGTGGGCGACCGTCCGCACGGCGATGGCCTTGCATCCGTTTCGCGGCATTTTTCTCGCATCGTATTGGTTCGGAAACGAAACGGTGAAAGCGCTGCGCGAAGCGGCGCGCGACCGCCGGGAGCGGCTCATCGACGCGCTATTTCGCGAGGTCAATTCGATCGCAAGCCTGCGCGTTGCCGTCGAGTAGCGGAGCCGATGAGCGATCGGATTCGGTGGGGGATTTTAGGCACCGCGAACATCGGCATCAAGCGATTTATCCCCGGTGCGACCGCTTCGCCGAACGGCACCGTGCGCGCCATCGCAAGCCGCGACCTTTGGCGGGCACGCGCCGTCGCGGCGCAGCTCAATATTCCGGTCGCCTACGGTTCGTATCGCGAACTGCTCGCAGATCCCAATATCGACGCGATCTACAACCCGTTGCCCAACAGCCTCCATGCCGAGTGGACGATCGCGGCGGCCGGCGCCGGAAAGGCGATACTCTGTGAGAAACCGCTCGCCGTCTCGAGCAGCGAAGCCCAACGCATGATCGACGCAGCTCGCGCGAATGGCGTGCTGTTGATGGAAGCGTTCATGTATCGCTTCCATCCGCAGCACGAGCGCGTGCGGGCGATTCGCGCCGCGGGCGAAATCGGTGACGTTCGCGCCGTGCGCACGGCATTTACGTTCCAGCTCGAGCCGTTCGATTCGGCGAACGTGCGTTTGCAAAAGAGCCTCGCCGGCGGCGCGCTGATGGACGTCGGCTGCTACTGCGTCAATGCGGCGCGCATGATCTTCGGCGAGGAACCGCTCTGGGCTTCCGCTCAGTGGGATTTTCGTGAAGCGTTCGGCGTCGAAGTATCCCTCGCCGGCGTGCTGACGTTCTCCGATGCACGTACCGCAACGTTCGATTGCGGCTTTCGCGCGGCGGGCCAAGGATCGTACACGATCGCGGGAACGCGCGGAGCGATCGAGGTGCCGGCCGCGTTCGTTCCGCCGCCGGCCGATACGACGGTTCGCGTGATCGCCGGTTCCGAATATCGCGAAGAACGTATCGCGGGCGTCGATCAGTATCGGCTCGAAGCCAGCGAATTCGCAGACGCACTGCTGCAGCGTCGGCCGCTGCGCATACCGCCGGGCGATGCCGTCGCGACGTTGCGCGCCATCGAAGCCCTACACCGCTCCGCCGCCGCTGACGGCCGCCGCGAAAGGGTCATCGCTTGAGCGATCGTCTGATCGAGCATCTCACCTGGGAATCGCACGCGGTTCCCGCGACGATTGCAGCGCCCTCGATCGGCGTTTCGATCGGACGAATCGGTAGCGGCAAACCCGTCGGTCTCCTCGTCGCGGGTCAACACGGCGACGAGGGGCCATGGGGCACGCGCGCCATCATGCGTTTTCTTGAAGCGACGCCGTATGCCGCGCTGCGTGGATCGTTACGCGTCGTCCCGGTCGCCAATCCCCTCGCATACGAGGAGAACTCGCGTACCGCCCACATCGACGGCGACGACGTCAACATGGAATTTCCGGGCGATGCGCAGGGCAAGCACACGCCGCGCCTCGCAGCGGTGCTACGCGAACATGCCGTCGACGGAGCCGACGTCGTGCTCGACATCCATGGCGGCGGCAGCTGGTGCGTGAATTGTTTCGTCTACCGCTTCGCAAACGCGCACGAGGTCGCGGCGGCGATTGGGGCCCCGTTCGTACGCGAAGGTCCGGAGCGTGGAACGACGAGCCTTACCGGTTACGCGTTATCGATCGGCGCGAAAGCCGCCTGGATCGAAGTGGGCGGAGCCGGAAGTCGCGAAGAACGCTGGGCCGAACTCGTCGCGACCGGTATGCACCGCGCGCTCGGCGTCGCCGGCGTCCTCGCCGGCGACGTGCCGGCTCCGCCTGCGAACGCAGCGCGCGTGTTGAGCGGACCCGCGACGTCGCTGCGCACGAGCGCACCAGGACTCTACCATCCGACCTTGCGCGAAGACGATCTCGGCCGTCTCGTCGCCAAGGATACGGAGATCGGGAGACTCATCGATCCACACACCTTGCGGATCATCGAGACCTATACGGCACCGTACGACGAAACCGCGGTCATCTTATTACGGCCGACGATCGCCGTCATGGAGGGCGGCGAGATGGTCTGCGTTCTCTCGACACCATAGCGTTTATCGAACGCTGTCGATATCGTGCTTGGAACTCGACGGCACCAGCCGACGCGTCGATGCGTGGTTTCATTCAGCTGGGTACAACGTGCACATGAACGATGCAGCCGACGCCAAAGCGATCCCGACGATCGAGCTCGACGACGTACGGGCGCACGTCGAAGCAAACGACATCTTTCTGCTCGACGTACGCCGTGCCGCACACGGCGGCCAAATTTACGGCGCCATCCGCTACGATCCAAAGAAGCTTCGCGCGGCCGCGAAGCTCGTCTTACCGTTGCCGAAGAATGACGGTCTCGTGGTTCTCTACGATGAAGACGGCACGTCGAACGCGGTTTTCGAACTCGCCGCGAAAGTTCGCGCTAACGGTTACGGCAGGGTCCGCGTGCTCGCCGGCGGCTATCATGCCTGGAAAGCGGCGGACGGAAAAACCGAAGAGCCGACGCTCGAGCAGCCGGTGCCGCTAGTTTCCGAACAGCAGTTCAGCCGCTAGCGCGTAAGCGTTGCGCGAGTTCCTCGTCGGCTGCGGCGATGAGACGATAGCCGCGGGACGGATCGGCAACGAGCCGTGGCTCGCTACCCGTTTCGTCGCGCACGCACGCCCCCGCGGCCCTCAGAATTGCGAGCGGCGCCGCAAGGTCATGCACGTGCACGACCGGGCGCGTGAGCGCGACGAAGGCACAGAGCGAGCCGTCGGCGACGCGACAGAGATCGATCGCGCAGCTTCCGGAGATGCGGGCCCGATGCCGCGCCCCGCGCGGGCGCACCAGGTCGTGCTCGCCGGGCGGACTCGGCATACCGATAAGTTCGCCGCGTCTGGTCCGGACGACGTGGCCGTCGGCATAGGCGAGGCCGTCGTCGCCGGCCCACCAGCGTCGTCCAGTGGAGAGATCGCACACGTATCCGGCGACCGCAACGCCCCCACGCACGAGCCCGATCGCAATTCCGTACGGCGGGAGGCCCGCGCGGAAATTTCGGCTACCGTCGAGCGGATCGAGAGCGATCCACATGTCGTTGCCGCGCGGATCGTCGCCGATCACGCCGGCTTCTTCGCTGACGAGCGGCAGCGAGAGGCCGCGTAACTCGGCGACGGCGGCCGTCTCGGCGGCGAGGTCGACCGCTTCGGTCGCGGCACCGTCCGCGCCCATGCCGACCGCGGCGGCGCCCCCGAGCTCGACGATTGCGGCAGCGACGGCCGACGTCGCGCGCGCGGCGCGCGCCAAAAACTGGGCCACGAGCGACGCGTCACGTCCAAGTTCGGGAACGTCGCGCCAAAAGTTCTTGGACGGACGCCCTTCGGCGTAGCCGCGCGAGCGATAGAATGCATGCGCGCGCGTCCGTACCGCCGCGGAGCGTAGCGCGATCCGGCTGCACCCGAGCGTCCGCGCCGCGTCTTCGATCGCAGCGACGAGTGCCGTGCCGATTCCGGCCCCGCGCAGCGGTTCCGCGACGGCCACGCCACTCAGCGTGGCGACGCGTGCGTCTTGCGTGAGCGACGAACGCGCTTGAACGTTTGCGACACCGACGACGCGGCCTTCGCTTTCGGCGACGAACGTCCGCGCATTCGAGTCGCGCAAGATCGCGCCGAGTTCGCGCAGCGGATCCGCGTGCAGCGCCACGTCGTCGTGGCCGCCCATCGTGGTGATGAGCATGAGAATCTCCGCGCGATCATCCCACGTCGCGAGCCGGATGAAAACGTCCACTCGGACCGCTTCGTGGTGGGGGCGGAGACGCCCGTCGCATCGCCGTACAAGGCAGCGATGGCGGGGGTCACGTGGCAGCGCGACCGTGTCGCGGGCGTCATAGCGCTCGTGACCTTCGCATTGCACGCGGCGCTCGCGAACCGCTACGACGTCTTTCGCGACGAGCTCTATTTTATCGTGTGCGGCCGCCACCCACAGTTCGGGTACGTCGATCAACCGCCGCTTGTGCCGCTGCTCCTGGCTCGTCGCCCTGCTCGCGGGGCTGGCCAAGCTGTCCGTCGCATCAGGCAACGGGGATATACACGTCCGATCCGAGCTCTTTGAACTCCGCCGACTTCTGCGCCATGCCACGCTCCGCATACTCGCGCACTTCTTGCGTGATCTTCATCGAACAGAAATGCGGGCCGCACATCGAGCAGAAATGCGCGACTTTCGCGCCGTCCGCCGGCAGCGTTTCGTCGTGAAACGCGCGCGCCGTCTCGGGGTCGAGCGAGAGATTGAACTGGTCTTCCCAGCGGAATTCGAAGCGGGCCTTCGAGAGCACGTCGTCCCAGTGACGCGCATGCGGGTGACCTTTCGCGACGTCGGCGGCGTGCGCGGCGATCTTGTAGGCGATCACGCCGTCTTTGACGTCCTGCTTATCGGGAAGACCCAGATGTTCTTTCGGCGTCACGTAGCAGAGCATCGCCGTACCGTACCAGCCGATCATCGCAGCGCCGATTGCGCTCGTAATGTGGTCGTAGCCCGGCGCGATATCGGTTGTCAGCGGCCCGAGCGTATAGAACGGCGCTTCGTGACAGACTTCGAGCTGGCGATCCATGTTCTCTTTGATCAGGTGCATCGGGACGTGGCCCGGCCCCTCGATCATCGTCTGCACGTCGTGCTTCCACGCAATCTGCGTCAGTTCGCCGAGCGTATCGAGTTCTCCGAATTGCGCTTCGTCGTTGGCATCGGCCAGACAACCCGGCCGCAAACCGTCGCCGAGCGAAAAGGTGATGTCATACGCCTTCATGATTTCGCAGATCTCTTCAAAGTGCGTATACAGAAAATTCTCGGCGTGATGCGCCAGGCACCACTTCGCCAAAATGGAACCGCCGCGCGAAACGATCCCGGTGAGCCGCTTCGCGGTCATCGGCACATAGCGTAAGAGCACACCCGCATGAATCGTAAAATAGTCGACGCCTTGTTCGGCCTGTTCGACGAGCGTGTCGCGGTAGAGTTCCCAGGTCAGCTCTTCGGCTTTCCCGTTCACTTTCTCGAGTGCCTGATAGATCGGTACCGTACCGATCGGTACGGCTGAATTACGTAAGATCCACTCGCGCGTCTCGTGAATATTTTTACCCGTCGATAGATCCATGACGGTATCGGCGCCCCAGCGCGTCGCCCACGTCATCTTCTCGACTTCTTCTTCGATCGTCGAAGCGACGGCGCTGTTGCCGATATTGGCATTGATCTTTACCAAAAATTGACGCCCGATGATCTGCGGCTCGAGTTCGGGATGGTTGACGTTCGCCGTGAGCACGGCCCGTCCGCGCGCGATCTCCGAGCGCACGAGCTCGGGTGCGACGCCCTCGCGAATCGCCACGAACTCCATCTCGGGCGTGACGATGCCCTGGCGAGCGTAATGCATTTGCGTGACGTTCGCACCGGGCTTCGCGCGGCGCGGTTTGCGCGTCGCCGCAAAGCGGATCCCGTCGAGTTCGGGCATCGCTTCACGCCCTAAACGGTACACCGATGACGCGCGTTCGAGCTCGACCGTATCGTTACGTCCCGCGATCCAGGACGCACGGATCGGCTCGAGCCCGCGCCGCACGTCGGTCGTCGCGCCGGGATCGGTGTATGGCCCGCTCGTATCGTAAACGACGTGCGTCTCACCGTTGGTCAGCGCGATTTCGCGCATCGGTACGCGGATCGAGGGGTCGCTCCCCGCGGCGTAGACTTTGCGGGCGTTGCCCTGCTGCGCGCGCGGCGCGGTCGGTTCGATGGTCGCGGACATATCGTGACTCCAAACTCCATCGCGACCGTCTCTCCCTACGCCGGCATGATCCGGATCAGGTTCGGCGGTCGGCGATAACATCGCCCTCTCAGCTCGTGCTCCGAGCTCCCGCGAGGATAGGGCCTAGCCTACGGCGCAGGGCGCCGGCTGTCAACGTCTAGGAGGGCAATGTCGCCGCCCAACATGGCAAGCCCGTTGTCGCCGAGCCGGAGCGGCTGCGACGAAACGGGCCGGCGTTCGACCGGGTTGTTTTCTGAAGCGATGCCTTTTCTTCGGGGCGAGGTGTGATGCCGGCGTTTCGCTTGCTGGGCGCGCAATTCGCAATCGGTGCGTCCGCGATCTTCGCTCGCTTCGCACTGGAAGGGGCCGGCCCGTTTGCGGTTTCGGCGCTGCGGCTGGGCATCGCAGCGCTGCTTGCGCTCGCCGTCGCGCGACGCCTAACGCCGCTTTCGCGTGGACGCGAAGGCGCATTTGCCCTGGCCGGACTCGCGCTTGCCGTGCACTTTGCGACCTGGATCGCTTCGCTCACGTACACGTCGGTCGCGATATCAACCTTACTCGTGACGACGACGCCCGTCTGGACCGAACTCTACGAGGTGATGCGTTTTCGTCGAGCGCCGACGCGCGCGTACGTCTTCGCCGTCGCGCTCGCACTTGCGGGCGTCGCCCTCATCGCATTGCAACGTGACACACCGGCGCCGCAACCCGGGCACACCGCACTTGGCGCGGCGCTCGCACTGATCGGCAGTCTCGCGATCGGCGCGTATTTGATCGTCGTCCGCGATGCCAGTTCGCTTCCCGACGGCACGGGACTTGCCACGCGTGCGATCGTTGCGCGCACGTATGCGTGGTCTGCGCTCGCGCTGGCTCTCGCTGCCACCTGTGCGCATGAAGGGCCGCCGAGCACGAGCGCCATCGCGGCATGGGGCGGCATTCTTGCGATGGCGCTCGTTTCGCAGCTGCTCGGTCACACGGCGCTCAACGCCGCGTTACGCGACTTTTCGCCGAGCACGATCGCACTTTCCACGCTGCTCGAGCCCGTGATCGCCGCGTTGCTGGGCATCGTGCTCTTGCGCGAACGTATCGCTCCGACGGCTATCGCCGGCGGTGTACTCGTTCTGCTCGCGATCGCAACGGCGCTTCGCAGCAACGCGGACGCAGATCGCGTACGGGTTGCGGAAGAATCGTAGATCGAGCGAAGAATCACCTGCGCAAAGGCGACCGCGAACGCGTAGATACTGGGCGTGCGAATGCCGTTCCACAGCAACACGCATCAGCCCGGAGGAACCATGATCGGCGTACGCGGCCCCGTGATCGAAAGCGGATCGGCATACCCGCTCGGCGCGACCTGGGACGGCAAAGGCGTCAACTTCGCACTCTTCTCCGATCACGCCGAGCGCGTCGAACTCTGCCTTTTCGATCAACGTGGACGGCGCGAATTACATCGTCTCGTGTTGCCCGCGTATACCGACGGAATTTGGCATGGCTACGTCCACGACGCACGGCCCGGCCTAAAATATGGCTATCGCGTGTCGGGTCCCTATGATCCGTCGCGCGGACATCGCTTCAACGCGCACAAACTTCTGCTCGACCCATACGCAAAATCATTTGCGGGAGCAGTGCGCTGGAGCGACGCCCATTTCGGCTATCGCATCGGCACGCCGCGAGCGGACCTCTCATTCGATCGGCGCGACAACGCATCGGGCATCCCGAAGTGTGTGGTCGTCGACACCGCCTTCACCTGGGGCGACGACCGCCCGCCGCTGCGGCCGTGGCGCGAGAGCGCGATCTACGAAATGCACGTCCGGGGTTTCACCATGCAGTACCCGGGCGTGCCCGCACCGATGCGCGGGACCTTTTCAGCGCTATCGTCGCCCTCGGTGGTCGAGTACCTCCAGCGCCTAGGGATTACCGCCGTCGAGTTGTTGCCGGTTCACGCGTTCGTCGACGATCGCACCCTGGTCGAAAAGAAGCTTCGCAACTATTGGGGCTACAATAGCATCGGCTTCTTCGCGCCGCACGCGCCCTATCTCAACGGCGATACGATCAACGAATTCAAAACGATGGTCAAGCAGTTTCATGAAGCGAATATCGAAGTGCTGCTCGATGTCGTGTACAATCACACCGCCGAAGGGAATCAGGCGGGACCGACGCTCTCGTTCAAAGGCATCGATAATGTCTCATACTATCGGCTTGCCGAAGATCCTCGCTATTACGACGACGTGACGGGTTGCGGCAATTCCCTCAATCTCGAGCATCCGCGCGTGTTGCAGCTCGTGATGGATTCGCTGCGCTATTGGGTCGACGAGATGCACGTCGACGGCTTCCGTTTCGATCTCGCGCCGGCACTCGCTCGCACCGCATCAGGTTTCGATCCCAATGCCGGGTTCTTCAAAGCGATCAAACAAGATCCGGCGCTCGCGCGCGTCAAGATGATCGCCGAGCCATGGGACGTTGGCCAAGGCGGCTATCAAGTCGGAAATTTCCCCTCGGGCTGGTCGGAGTGGAACGACAAGTATCGCGATGTCGTACGCCGCTTTTGGCAAGGCATGGACGGCACCGTTCCCGAGCTCGCCTCACGCCTGACGGGCTCGAGCGGACTCTTCGATCATGCGGGGCGACACATTCGCTCGTCGCTCAACTTCGTCACCGCCCATGACGGCTTCACCTTACGCGATCTCGTTAGCTACAATACGAAACACAACGCAGCCAACGGCGAAGGCAATCGCGACGGCAGCGACAGCAACAACAGTTGGAATTGCGGTGCCGAAGGCGAGACGCAGGATCCGGCTGTGGAAGCGCTCCGCGCGCGCCAGACGAGAAACCTGCTTGCGACCCTGCTCATCTCGCAAGGCGTCCCGATGCTCCTCGCGGGCGACGAAGTCGGCAAATCGCAGCGCGGCAATAACAACGCGTACTGCCAAGACTCACCGCTTGCGTGGCTAGACTGGTCGTCGCCGCGCGATCCCGCGCTGCACGATTTTGTCGCGGCGCTGCTGTATCTTCGGCGCACATGCAGCGCCTTCAATCGCGAACGCTTCTTTACCGGGACCTCGCTTGCAAACGGCTCGCGCAAAGATATCACGTGGTTGCGTCCCGACGGCGCGGAGATGAGCGACGGCGATTGGTTCGACGGCGGCCTGCGCGTCGTCGGTCTGATGTTCGGCAGTGAGAAACCCTCTGCCGATGATCCGCTCGTGCTCGCGTATCTCAACGCGCATGAGATGCCTTTCAATCTCGCGCTGCCGGCCAATTCGCGCGGTTGGGAGCTGTACGTCGATACCGCGGGCGATGCGCGCAGCAACGTCTTCGCGCCGCTCCCGGCGGGCAGGTCGCATGCACTCGCGCCGCGTTCCCTCGTCATCTTCCAAACACGCGCCACCCACGGACGATGACGACGCAGCCCGCCTACCTGCCGCCGGCGCTCGCGCAGGGACGCGCGTGGGGCTTCGCCGTCAATCTCTACGCGCTGCGCTCGCGGCGCAACTGGGGCATCGGCGACCTCACCGATCTGCGCGACGTCGTTCGCTTCGCCGCGGCAGCCGGTGCGGATATGGTCGGGGTCAACCCGCTGCACGCGCTCCATTATGTCGAACCCGAAGCGGCGAGCCCTTATTCGCCGACGAGCCGCTATTTCAATAACCCACTCTATCTCGATATCGAAGCGGTCGCGGAATTCACAAGCGACCACGAGCGTGCCGCGGCGTTGCGCGCGCGCGTGCGCTCGGGTGAATTTGCGACGATGCTGGAAACGTTGCGGGCGACGACCCATGTCGCCTACACGCGCGTAGCGCGCGCAAAGTACTCCGCGCTCGAAGAGTGCTATGCGGTTTTTCGCGAACGACGCGACGAACGTCGCTCGACGTTTCGAACATACGTCGAGAGCGGCGGTACGCGGCTCGAACGCTTCGCCACCTACGAGGCGCTGACCGAACGCTTCGTGCGTGGCGACGGAAGCGAACGCGGCTGGCGTTCGTGGCCAGCCGAGTACCGCGATCCCGGCGGCGAGGCGGTACGCTCGTTTGCGCTCATGGAGCACCGCCGCATCGAGTACTTCAAGTACATCCAGTGGTTGACCGACTTGCAGCTCGCCGCAGTGGCTCAGGAGGCGGAGACGCTCACGATCGGACTCTATCTCGACGTCGCGGTCGGCGTCGATCGCGACAGCGCCGACGTGTGGTCCGATTCGGGCGCCTACGTTCTGGACGAAACCGTCGGCGCTCCGCCGGACGCGCTCGGTCCTCACGGGCAGAACTGGTTTCTCGCGCCGCTCGAACCCGCAGGTATGATCCGCGACGGCGGCGTCGCCTTTGCCGAATTGCTCGCCGCGAACATGCGTTACGCGGGAGCCCTGCGGCTCGATCACGTGATGGCGCTCGTACGCCTCTTTCGCATCCCACTCGGGCAGAGGGCCACGCAGGGCCGGTACGTCGCCTATCCCCTCGATGAGCTGCTCCCGCTCTTGCGCGCGGCAAGCGACGAGGCGCATTGCCTCATCGTTGGTGAGGATCTCGGCAACGTGCCAGCGGGTTTTCGGGAACGCATGGAACGTGAGGGCATCTTTTCGTATCGCGTGCTTCTTTTCGAGCGGGAGCCTGATGGCGCATTCCGCTTGCCCGAGCGCTATCCGCACGTGGCGCTTGCAACGGCGACGACGCATGATGCACCGACCCTCATCGGCTGGGCCGTCGGTCGCGATATCGATACGCACGCCGCGATCGGTCTGACATCATCGGAACGAACGGAGCTTGCGCACAACGCTCGGCGCGTCGAGGTGTCGCTCTTGTTCGACGCTCTGCGCCGCTCGGGCGAACTCGACGGCGAATCGTTCGCCCGACTGCATCGTCGCGTCGATGAACGGCAGACGCAGGCTGGTATCTTTGACGATTTCGTACGCGCCGCGTACCGCTTCCTCGCTCGCTCGCCCGCACGCCTCGTGCTCATACAACTCGATGATGCGCTCGGGGAACTCGACCAAGTCAATCTGCCGGGAACCGACACCGAGTACCCGAACTGGCGACGCAGGAGCTCCGTCGATATCGAACGATTCGTGACCGATCGGCGTTTGGAGGCGCTGGTCAGCGACGTGCGCCGAATGGTCAGCGAAAGGACGTCCCGATGAAAGCGGTCGTGATGGCGGGAGGCGAGGGTTCGCGGCTGCGGCCGCTGACGTCACGCCGGCCTAAACCTCTGGCACCCGTTGCGAATAAGCCCGTGATGGAGCACATCGTCGGCTTGCTGCGCCGGCACGGTATCACGGAGATCATAGCGACCTTGCATTATCTCGCCGACGAGATCGAAAGCTATTTCGGCGACGGGTCGGCGTTTGGCGTGTCGCTGCAGTACGTCGTCGAAGATACGCCGCTGGGGACCGCGGGCGCCGTAAAGCTCGCGGCAGCGTTGCTCGGCGACGAGCCGTTCCTGATCATCTCGGGCGACGCGCTTACCGATCTGAACCTAACGGCGCTCGTCGACGACCATCGCGCGTCGGGCGCCTCCGCCACGATCACGTTGCAGCGCGTGACCAATCCGCTTGAATTCGGCGTCGTCATCACCGATGAACGGCGTCGCATCACCCGCTTTCTCGAGAAGCCGTCGTGGGGCGAGATCTTCTCCGATACGATCAATACCGGTATCTACGTGCTCGATCCGATCGTCCTCTCCTATATGGAAGCCGGACGGTCGTACGATTTTTCGCGCGATATCTTCCCGCGTTTGCTGCACGAAGAGAAACTGATATCGGGCTACATCGCAACGGAATACTGGACCGATATCGGCAACCTGCAACAGTACCAGCAAGCCAACTACGATGCGCTCTCCGGTAAGGTCGCGATCGACATCGACGGCACGCAGGTCTCGCCCGGCATTTGGCTTGGTGAAGGCTGCCGCATCGATCCGCAAGCGCGCATCATCGCTCCCGCCGTGCTCGGGCGCAACGTCGTGGTCGAAGCGGGCGCCGTCGTCGGATCCGATACGGTGCTCGGTAACGCGACGATTGTCGCCCGTAACGCGCGTGTCGCGCGCACCATCTCGTGGGCCGATTCCTATTTCGGTGAGGCGGCGTCGCTCACCGGCTGCACGGTCGCCGACCGCAACATCATCAAAGACCACGTGACGGTCGGCGAAGGCGCCGTCATCGGCAGCGGCTGCACGCTCGGCAGCGGCGCGATCGTGCGCCCGAATCTCAAACTGTGGCCCGATAAATCGGTGAGCTCCGGCGCCGTCGTCTCGATGTCGCTCATCTACGGCATCAAGTGGCCCGGTTCGCTCTTCGGCGCCGTCGGCGTCAGCGGCATCGCGAACGTCGAATTAACGCCCGAATTCGCACTTAAACTCGGTCAGGCCATGGGTTCCGCGCTAAAACCCGGTCAGACCGTGATGACCAGCCGCGACGCGCATCCGGCCGCGCGCGTGATGAACCGTTGCGTCATCTCCGGCTTGCTCTCCGTCGGCATCCACGTCGAAGATCTCCGCTCGATGCCGCTGCCCCTCGCGCGGTATGCGACCCGCATGGGTGGCGACGGCGCCGTGCACACGCGCGTCGATCCGAGCGATCCCAGCGCCGTCCTCATCGAGATCATGGATGCGAGCGGCGTCAACGTCGATACCTCGACCGAGCGCAAAATCGAGAATTTGTTCTTTCGCGAAGATTTCCGTCGTACCGGGATGGATGAAGTCGGACTGCTCTCGTTTCCGGCGCGAACGCTGGAACTCTACACGAGCGACATGCTCGCCACACTCAAGCCGACGGCGCTGCCTTCGGCGAATTTCAAGGTCGTCGTCGACTACGCGTACGGAAATGCGTCGAGCGTCTTGCCGCGGGTGCTCGCCAATCTCGGCGTCGATATCGTGGCGCTCGATGCGTATTACGACGAGAAGAAAGCACGCACGTTCCGGGACGACCGTGAACGCTATCTCGAACAGCTTCGCACCGTTACCATGACGCTCGGCGCCGATCTCGGGGTCCTCGTCGACCACGATGGCGAGTCATTCGCCCTGGTGGACGACTTAGGAAGAGTCATCGCGGGCAACCGTCTTCTTGCGCTCGTGGCACTCATGGTCTGCCGCGCGCAACCGGGGGCTCGGATCGCGATGCCGATTACGACGCCGAGTGAGATCGGACGGCTCGTCGAGTCGGCGGGTGGGGTCGTCACGCGGACCAAGAGCGACCGGCGCTCGATGATGGCGCTGGCGGCGCACGAGCGTGAGACCCTCGCGTATGGCAGCGGCTTCAAACAAGAGCCGATTTTTCCGGCATTTCAGCCCGCTTTCGATGCACTCTACGCGATCGTGAAGGTCATGGAGCTCTTGGCGCTCGAGCGGCGCCGGCTTCACGAACTCAACGACATGCTTCCCCATTGGTTCTTCCGCCATCGCGCGGTCCGCTGTCCGTGGGAGCGCAAGGGCGAAGTGATGCGCACGTTTGCCGACGAGCACGCGCACGACGATATCGAGCTCTTCGACGGCGTGCGCGTGACGACGGAGCATGGCTGGTTCCTGGTGCTTCCGGATGCCTCGGATCCGTCGGTCAACGTATACGCGGAGGGCGACAGCAGCGAAACCGCCGACGATCTGATCGGCCGCATCTTGCAGCGCATCGAAACGCTGGTCGCAGCGTAGGTTCGCGCTCGATGACGCAGGCGCAAACGCTCGCTCGCACCCTCAACGCGCTCGCGAAAGCGCCTCAGTTCTCGAATTCGAAAGCACGGGCCGCGGCACGCACCGATGGCAACGTCGACTGGACCCGTACGAAAACGCGTAACGACGGCTTCAATCCCGATGTCGACGGCTATGAGACCTTCGTGATGACCGACGGCAGCGTCTGCGCGTGGCAGCCGGGGCAATTCACGTACGCCGCGCGCGCCGGCTGATGTGATCGCGCTTACGCTCGGGCCACATAGGCGATCTTGTGCGCGAGCGTTTCGAGGACGCTCGGCCAGAGGTAGCGGTTCGCGGTCGCATAGCCGGCTTGGCGCATGCGATCGGCGCGACGCTCGTCGCCGTAGGAGCCGGCGATGTACTCCGCGAGCTCACGTCCGTCGTTCGTATCGCACACGATCGCATTGACGAACGGCTCCGCATATTCTTCACCCGTTGCGCCGCAAATCGGAATTCCGCCGACTGCCATGACTTCCAGGCCCACGAGTCCGAACGGTTCTTTGCCGCTATTGGCGAGGACCGCATCGGCGGCGACATAGAGCGCGTAGAGCGTTTCGTCGGGAAGAAAGGCGCGTAGCACGACGACATCGGCGTCGCTGTCTTCCAAGACCGCGCTGACGGCTTCGCTATCGTCGCCGTCGGCCTCGACCCGCGCAACGCGCAGCCCGAGCTCGGCCGCGCGCGCGAGCACGACCTCTCCATATGCTTCCCGGCCGCCGCGCACGACGAGCTGCGGCGTATGACCCATCGCTTTCAAGTCGGCGACGGCTTCGATCGCTTGCAGCCAATTCTTGTCGGGATCGAAGCGCCCGACTTTGACGAGCGCGGGTTTGCCGTGCAGTGCCCGGCGGAAGCGACTGACGAGCTCGCGCGGCGGTCCATCCAAGAGTGATTCGGGGATACCGTTCGGCACGACCAGCGCCGAAACGTCGAGCCGCGCGAGCTCGAATTTCATATACTTACTGACGGTAACGACCGCAGCCGCACGACGCAACACGCTCCAATCGATCCGCTCGAATCCGTACGTGTTATTCGCGTTCCAAAGAATCGTCACGTGATCGCGCACGCCGCGCGCGCGCAAGAGCGCATCGAGTGCGATCGTTGCCGGCGCCGTCTGCCACTCTTCGGCGATGACGAGCGTCCGTTCTCCCGCCGCTACGGCGGGGACGACGATCGAATCGACCACGAACGGTGCGATGCTATCGGTATAGTCCCGTACTTTATTCGCTTCGCCGTCGTAGACGTCGCGCGGATGAAAAGCGGATATCCATTGACACCAGCGCCGCAAGGTGACGCCTGGCGCGAACGCCTCGACCGCCGGCAGATTCGGATCGCCGACGAAGAACAGCGTCGTATCGACGTCGGCTTCGCCGAGCGCGCGCGCGAACGACGTTTCCCGCGTCCCGAGGCCGCCGACGGATGCATAGCGATCCGGCCCTTCGAATGACAGCAATACGGCGATGCGATGTCCGGCGATCATGTGCGGCTTTGCTTCCGGTCCGTGCGAAAGAGTCCCGTCTTGCGCGCCTTCCCGGCCGACGCGTCCCTGCTTACACCTGGACCGACACGGCGCGTTTATGAGCGGCGCCCAGCGGCGATTCGTCGGCGAGCCCGGCACCGGTTCCGAGCGCTAGCGCGAGCGCGCCTGCGCCCACGCCGTCTCGCATGTAGCGGGCTACGCGCTCGCGCGGAGCTGTCGTAACACGTATTGCAGGATGCCGCCGTGGCGATAGTATTCCGCTTCATCGGGCGTATCGATCCGCGCCATAGCTCGGAAGTGTATCGCTTTGCCGTCGGCGCGCGCCGCGCGAACGTCGAGATGCGCGCGCGGAACGATGCGCTCGGTCAAGCCGAGAATATCGAACGTTTCCTCACCCGTGAGACCCAGTGCGTCGCGATTCTCGCCGCTCGCAAATTCGAGCGGCAGGATTCCCATCCCGATGAGGTTGCTGCGGTGGATCCGTTCGAATGATTCGGCGATCACCGCGCGCACGCCGAGCAGCATCGGACCCTTCGCCGCCCAATCGCGCGACGAACCCGAACCGTACTCTTTACCGGCGAGCACGATCGTCGGCGTACCATCGCCCTTGTAGCGCGTCGCGGCGTCGAAGATCGACTGCTGCGTACCGTCGCCGAAGTAGCGGGTAACGCCGCCTTCGACTCCCGGCACGAGAGCATTACGCAGGCGCACGTTTGCGAAGGTCCCGCGCGCCATCACCTCATGATTGCCGCGCCGCGCGCCATACGAATTGAAATCGGCAGGAGCGACGCCGCGTGCGATGAGATACGTGGCCGCGGGACTGCCCGGCGCGATCGAGCCTGCGGGTGAGATATGATCGGTCGTCACGCTATCGCCGAGAACCGCGAGCACGCGCGCAGCGCGGATATCGCCCGGCGCTTTCGGTTCGGCCGCCATGCCTTCGAAATACGGCGGTTTTTTGACGTACTCGCTCTCGGGGTCCCAGGCGTAACGTTCGCTCGCCGGCACGGCGAGCGCGCGCCACTTCGCGTCACCGGCGAAGACATCCGCATAGCGTGCCCGGAAGGCGGCTTCGGAGACCGACCCCGCTATCGCAGCGTCGATCTCGGCATTCGTCGGCCAGATCTCACGCAAGTGGACGGGCGTCCCGGCGCTATCCGTGCCGAGCGGTTCGCTCGTCAGATCGATATCCATCCGTCCCGCGAGCGCGTAGGCGACGACCAGCGGCGGAGATGCGAGGTAATTCGCGCGCACTTGCGGATGGATACGACCCTCAAAATTGCGATTACCGGAAAGCACCGCGGCGACGATCATGTCGTGTTCGGCAACATCGTGCGCGACATCGTCGGGCAGCGGTCCACTATTGCCGATGCACGTCGTACAGCCGTAGCCGACGAGATTGAACCCGAGCTCATCGAGATACGGCGCGAGACCTGATTTCTGCAGATAGTCGGTCACCACTTTTGAGCCCGGCGCCAGACTCGTCTTCACCCACGGCTTGCGCGTCAAACCGCGTTCGATCGCTTTTTTCGCGACGAGTCCCGCTCCGAGCATGACGGCCGGGTTCGATGTGTTCGTGCACGACGTGATGGCCGCGATCACGACCGCACCGTCGGAAAGCTGCGTCTCCGGTCGTGCCGCCACGGCCGTACCGCCTCCGCCCTCGTTCTCCAGCCGGGCGACGGCGTCCGACTTTCCAGAGCCACGAGCCTTCTGCCAGCCTGCGAGCGCCTTGTTGAATTCGTTTTTGACGTCGCCGAGCGCGACCCGATCCTGCGGGCGGCGCGGTCCGGCGAGATTGGGAACGACGCTGCCCAAATCGAGTTCGAGCGTAGCGCTGAAGATCGGATCGAGAGAATCGTCGGTGCGATACATGCCCTGCACGCGAGCGTAGCTCTCGACGAGCGCGACTTGTTCGGACGTGCGACCCGTCAGGCGAAGATACGCAAGCGTATGATGATCGATCGGAAAAATCGCACACGTCGAGCCGTATTCCGGCGACATATTTCCGATCGTCACCCGATCCGCAACGCCGAGATTGGAGAGACCGGTACCGTAGAACTCAACGAATTTTCCAACGACCCCCTTCTTGCGCAATAGCTCCGTCACCGTGAGCACGAGGTCGGTGGATGTGACGCCTTCGTTCAACGTACCGCTCAATTTCATACCGATCACGTCGGGTACGAGCATTGTGACGGGTTGTCCGAGCATCGCGGCTTCCGCTTCGATGCCGCCGACGCCCCACGCGAGAATCCCAAGCCCGTTCGCCATCGTGGTATGTGAATCGGTGCCGACGACGGTATCGGGATACGCCACGCCACTCTCGTCGCTATTGACGCCGGCGCCGCCGGCACCGAAGACGACGCGACCGAGGAATTCGATATTGACCTGATGGACGATGCCCGTATCCGGCGGGACGGCACGAAAGTTATCGAGCGCGCGCTGACCCCATTTGAGAAACGCGTAGCGCTCGCGATTGCGCTCGAATTCGAGCGTCGCGTTTTCTTCGAAGGCGGTCGGCGTTCCAAAACGATCGACCTGCACCGAATGGTCGATGACGAGTTCGACGGGCTGCAGCGGGTTGATACGTTTGGGATCGCCGCCCATGACGGCCATCGCATCGCGCATCGCGGCCAGATCGACGACGCACGGCACACCGGTAAAGTCCTGAAGCAAGACGCGCGCGGGGCGGTACGCGATCTCACGCGCACCGCTGTCGCCCGGCTTCCAATTCGCAAGCGCGGCGATATCGTCTTTGGTGACGCTACGGCCGTCTTCGAAGCGAATCAAATTCTCGAGCAGGATCTTGAGACTGAACGGTAAGCGCGAAATGCCGCTGAAACCGGCCGCTTCGAGCGCGGCGAGACCATAGATCGTATACGTTCGCGTGCCGGCCGCAAGTGTGCTCTTTGCGTGAAAGCTATCGGGGTGAACGTTCTGCATAGCGGAACTTTCGTTCGCTACGAGGCGTCGCCGACCCCGGTCGGCACATGAGTGTCGACGCTTGCGAACGCGACGCGCGGCGTTCCCCGGGTTGCATCGACGACCGTCAGCGCGACTTCACCGGAGAGGAGCCGATGCAACGGCTCTGCGACTAAACTCGCACGCCACGGCGTCACGTCGAGCACGGCTGCGACTTCTGACGCATCGGCCGGCAATTCGCGCGCGATACGTTCAAGCGCCGCACGTGTAAGCAGCAGTCCCGGCGGTAATTCGTTTTCCGTCGCGATGGCGTTGGCGAGCACCGCCAGGCACGCGACGATTGCCTCACGATCGCCGCCGGCGGGCCGCGCGGGCTTGCGCGGGAGGTCGGCGTCATCGCGTGCGATGCCGGCCGCCACCGCCGCAACGATACGGTCTCCGAACGCCTTTCGAGCGCCGCCATCGAGCCGGCGCAATTGGCCTAAGTCCTCGCGCGTCGCCGGCCGCAGCGAGACGATGCCCGACATGACGTCGTCGGGAATGATGTATTTGAGCGGTACGTCACGCTCGCGCGCGAGCGTGTCCCGCAGCTGCGCAACTTCGCGTAGGATGCCCAGTTCGCGACGATTCATGCGCATCGCACCCGGAATGCGCAAATAGAGCCGTTCGGGATCGAGCCGGTATTTCGCAACGTCGACCAGCGGCCGTGCGTCTTCTTCGAACCAGGCCAGACGGCCCGAGCGTTGGAGCCGCTCGCGAAGCGCGTCCTGCAGTGCAAAGAGATGCTTGACGTCATCCACGAGGTAATCGATCTGCTGTGCCGAGAGGGGACGCGTGCTCCAGTCGCTGACCGTCTGCGATTTACGCAAGCGGATGCCGACGATATCGCTCACGAGATCGGCGAGCGAGATCGACATGCCGTAGCCGCAGAACGCCGCCGCGAGTTGCGTATCGAATGCCGCGGCCGGTAAGCGCCCGAAGCGATCGGCGAGAATTTTCAAATCGCTTTGCAGCGCGTGCCCAACGATCGTTTTTGTCGCGAGCGCTTCCGCAAGTGGTTCGAGATCGCGCACCTTGAGCGGATCGACGATTGCGACCCGGTCGCCTGCGACGACTTGCACGACCATCAATCGTGCGGCATACGATCGTTCGTTATGGAATTCGGTGTCGAGCGCGACCCGCTCGACCGTCGCGAGGTGCGCGCAATACGCCGCAAGGCCGGCGGCGTCTTCGATGAGTTCGACGTTCACGTGGGCTCCGGTTGCGGCCCGCCCGCGCGCGTCCGGTGCGTCGAGCGGTGGAAGAGACGGTTGATGCCCTGCGGCATATGCGGCCGATGCGCTTCATAGTAGGTGTGCACGCTCATCGAAACGCGATCGCCAAAGATGGCGAGCAGCGTGCAGAGCGGGATCGCAATCGCGCACATCGTCCAAACGTGGACGTACAGCGGAGTTTTATATGCCGCGGCGATTTGGGTGGCGAGCGTTCCGCCGAGCCCGGGAATGATGCGCAGGGTCAGCAGAAATGCCGGCGAGCCGACCCGGAAACGCTTGACCCAACCGGGCAGGCGATCGATGTTCTTATGGAGGTCGAGCAGATGCGACGTGCGCCGTGCGAGCGCGTAGCCGGTCATCGCCGCGAACACGAGCCCGACCGCGTTGACGACCGAACCCCAGAGCGGTCCGAAAATGACTCCGTTCATGACGGCGAGTGCATCGGTGACCGAAAATGGCGCCGATGCCACGAGCGTAAAAAGGACGATCGCGAGTGGATAAGCGACGAGCGGGCCGATCGTCGACAACATCGCTTCGACATGCGTCTTATACCGAATGACCAGCGCCGCGAGAAGAAATGACGTGAAAAAGACCAGCGCCGCCTCGGTGCGGCGCCAAATGGCGGTCACCGAAAGATGATCGTACAGGGCACGATCATCTTGCTTTGCGGCGTGGGCCTGTATGCCTCTGCCGTCATGACGCGCAAGGCGGCACGCGCGGCGCGCGGCGAACTCACCGAAGCAAGCGTTGTCCAGAGCGCCCGTGCCCGCAGTGTCGGCGGAATTCCCAATGCCGCGATCGGCCTCGTGTATTACGTGGCACTCGCGCTCGCAACGGGGTTTTTCGGCGTGCAGTTGCTTTGGGGATTCGCGCTTGCGGCGGCGCTCGCCGCCGCCGCGTTCTCGAGCTACCTCGCCTATAGCCTGATCTTCGTTACGCGCATGCCGTGTGTCTACTGCTGGACGAGCCACGTCGTGAATTGGGCACTCGTCGTGCTCGTCTTCCTCGCACGCCCGCGGCCTTACTGATGGATGACGATTTTATTTGCGTTGATCGAGCCGTCGGAGTTGGTCACGCCGCTCACGTCGACGCGCTGACCGACTTGAATCGATTGCCCGATCGGATCGATCTCCGTGCCTTGGTGAAGGTGGATCGAACGATATTGATCGCGGCCGTTGTTGATCTGCATCTCGAAACGCTTGAAGTAAGAAACCTGACCCGAAGCCGAATTCTGGTAGTTCGTGATCTGCTGCCTGACGACGCCCGTGAGGATGTCGAGCGCGGCCCGCGTGTAGGGATCGACGGCTTTCGCCGGCGGCAACGACGGCAGGTTCACGGGCGTCGGCGTGGGGGCGGGTTGCGCGCCGGCCGAGGCGGAGCCATCAGCGCCGATGCCGACAGCGATGCACAGGACGGCTGCGCCGAGCGCGACGAAACGCGTGTTCATACTTGCTAAACGCAGCCGGAACCCCACCCGTTCCTCGTCTCGCCGCGACGGTTATGCTGGTGCGCCCGGAAGGCGCTGGGCTCGCCGTGTACCTCACGCGGCGCACGGCTCGAAGCCGCTTTATGCCGGGCGCTTTCGTCTTTCCGGGCGGCGCAGTCGATGAAGCGGACCGGTCCTTCGCGCGAGCGGCGAAGATCGGTCCGCTTGCGGGCGGCCTCGCGCCCGAGGTTGCGGTCGCAGCCGTGCGTGAACTTTTCGAAGAAGCCGGGATCTTGCTCGCTCGAGATGCACGGGGTGCGCCGATCGCACTCGCCCCGGTCGAGCTCATGCGATTGCGCGCCGACCTCGCACGCGGCGTTGGATTCGCAGCCGTTTTAGAGCGTCACGCGTTCGCCGTCGATCTCGCCGCGCTCGCATACTATTCGAACTGGATCACGCCCGTGACCGAGTCGATCCGCTTCGACGCGCACTTCTTCATCGCGCGCGCTCCCGACGGCCAGCTTGCAGCCGCCGACGCGAGCGAAGTCCACGACGGCATCTGGCTTGCGGCCGCGGATGCCCTCGCGGCCGCCGAGGGCGGCGAATTGATGATTCCCTTTCCCACGCGCAAACATCTCGAACGGCTGGCGCGCTACGACGATATCGGGATGCTTTTCGACCATGCCCGGGCCCGAGCCATCGTTCCGGTCGTTCCGGGCGCACGCGCCGGGGATTCGCTCGGCATCGACGCGGACGCCTGGTGATCGACCCGCCCGGGTCGCGTGTCGAACGCATCCTCGCACCGAATCCATCGCCGATGACCTTGGCGGGGACGAACACGTATCTGGTCTTGCGCGGCGGCAGCGCCGTCGCGATCGATCCCGGTCCGCCCGACGACGTGCACGTCGCTGCGATCGTCGCCGCAGCCGCTCGGCACGGCGCCACGATCGCGGCGATCGCGGTGACGCACGGCCATCCTGACCACGCCCCCGCAGCCGTGCGCCTGCAGGCCCTGACGCGAGCGCCGGTTTACGGCCATCGCGACGCGACGTTTCCGGTGGATATCGTCGTCGGCGAAGGCGATCGCATCGCGGCGGGCGAGACGGTGCTCGAAGTCCTCGACACGCCGGGACACGCGCGCGATCATCTCGTTTTTGTGTTGCGCGAGGAGGCCGCGCTCTTTACGGGTGACGTCGTCGTCGGTCACGGCACGGTCGTCATCGCACCGCCGAATGGCGATATGCGCGCGTACCAAGCGACGCTCGCGCGGCTCCGGCGTGACTTTGCCGACGCGCGCACGATCTACGGCGGGCACGGCGATGCGATCGCCACGCCGTGCGCGACCCTGGATGCCTACATCGCGCACCGTGCGTCGCGCGAACGCGAGATCCTCGCCGAGCTCGCCGGCGGCGAACGAACGATACCCGAACTCGTGCGCGCGATCTATACGGCCGTCTCCCCCGTCGTGTGGCCCGCTGCAGCGCGTCAAATCCTCGCATACCTTATCGCGCTAAGCCGGGAAGACCGCGTGCGTGCGCGGGACCTCGGCCGCGCTCCCAATCCAGCGGAGGCAGCGATCCTCAACCCCGATCTCGGCCGGCTCGTCGATGCGGCATCCGCGGCGGTCGCCGCAGCCGAATTGGGCTTCGAGCGCGACCTCGCGCGCATCGACGCCTACGCGCTCGCCTAGACACTAGCGCTCAATCGATCGCGAGGACGACCTTCCCGAATTGCTCGCCCGCCAGCAGATGCTGCGCGGCGGCCGCCGCCTCGTTCATCGGGAAGATCCGGTCGATCGCCGGTTTGAGCCCGCCCTCGAAGAGCGCGAGCATGCCCGTGAAATCTTCGGGACTCCCCATCGACGTGCCGAGCACGTCGAGATGCTTCCAGAAGATCGAGAACGGCCGGATTTTCGAATCACCCTGCGTGCCGCCGTAGGTGACGACCCGGCCGCCGGGCCGGGCGATATCGAGGCACTTCGCAAACGTCTCGCCGCCGCTCGAATCGATCGTCAAGGTCGGGCCGCCGCCGGTCGCTTTGCGGGCCGTCTTATGCCAATCGGGATCGCTTTTGTAGTTGATGATCTCGTCGGCGCCGAGTTCTTTCGCACGCGCGAGTTTCGCATCGCTGCCTGATGTAACGACGGTGCGCGCGCCGACGTGTTTGGCGTAGAGCAGCACGAAGGTCTGCACGCCGCTTCCGATGCCGGGGATCAGCACGACGTCGTCTTTGGTGAGACGTCCGCGCGTGAAGGCGGCGCGGTATGCGGTCAGCCCGGCAAGCGGGAGCGCCGCCGCTTCATCGTAGCTGAGCGGCGTTGGTTTCGGATGCACGTTGTGTGCCGGCACGACGACGTACTGCGCGAACGTGCCGTCCGTCGGCATCCCCAAGATCGCGGGGGTCGCGTCGAACGCCGCACCCGGCTTCCAACTCAATTCCGGATTGATGACGACTGGCGAGCCCACGGCGGGCCCCGTGACACCCTCGCCGAGTTCGGCGATCGTTCCGGCGCCGTCCGAACCGAGCGTGCGCGGGAGCTCGATACCCGGATACAGATTTTGCGTGATGAAGACGTCGCGCCGATTCAAGGCGGCTCGTTCGATCCGGACGCAGATCTGTCCGGGACCCGGCTTCGGCGCAACGACTTCTTCGAGGTGCAATTTCTCGGGACCACCGAGTTCGTTCAATCGTACGGCCTGCATACCAACGGCTTACGCCGACCTGCGCCGTCGGCCCGCTATTGGACGCGACCGCTCGCGATCGGCGCGGGGCTCGCGAGCGCATCGCTCGGCTGCGTTTGGGGCGCGATAGTCCGCACCGGCGCGAGCGCGGGCACGCCGAAGCGTCGCGTGAGTCGGGCAACGAGGCCGGGCGCGAAATCCGAGGTCTCGGCGCTTACGCCGATTGCGGAGGTGATGCCGCCGCCGTACGTGAGTTGCGCGTAACCGATGCCCACGAGCGCGAGCATCGCGAGGAAGGTTGCGAAGAGGCCGATGCGGCTGCGCGCGACGACCGTGCCGGCGAGAAAATCGCCGATGCGCTGATGGCGCGGCGTCACGAGCGCGAGCAGCGGCCCGATCGCGAGCAGATCGATCGGTCGCAACAGGTACCGTGCGAAAACGCGTAGCGTACCGGCCGCACGCCCATCCCCGCGCCGCACGTGCAACGCGAACAACAGCTTCCCAAGGGTCGTACCGAAGATCGATTCGCACCAGAACGCGAGCAGCAGCGCAACGCCGAACGAGATGCTGGCGAGCGTCGCAAAGCCGCTCGCATCATGACCCGCAAGCGCGAGGTATCCGGCGTCCGTGGCGTGATAGCCGAACGTCGCCACGACGAAACCGATACCGGCGATATCGATGACGAACGCCGCGAAACGCGCGAACAAATAGAATGGTATGCGACCGAAGCGATGGACGTAGGCCGGGCTCACCGGCCGGGTTCGAGCCTCGGGCGGCTCCTGCGCGGGCGCAGCCGATGCTGCGACGGTCGGGCGCGGCGGCGGAAGCGGGACCACGGGGATCGGTTGCGTCAGCGCGCCCGGATCCCACGGTTTGGACGGTCTATCCATATCGCTGTCTTACCCGGACCGCAGCCGAGCGTTACACGAATCCGCTGGCCGCGGTGGCGCCCTTCTTGCGCAATTCCGCTTGGCGCAACTCGACGCGCCGGATCTTTCCGGACCGCGTTTTCGGAAGTTCGGCGATGAACTCGATCTCGCGCGGATACTTATACGGTGCGGTTACCCGCTTGCAATGCTCTTGCAACTCGAGCACCAGCGCATCGCCCGCGACGTGTCCGGTGCGCAGGACCACGAAGGCTTTGACGATGTTCCCTCGATCGGCATCGGGGCTGCCGACAACCGCTGATTCCAAAACCGCGGGATGCTCCAGCAGCGCGCTCTCGACTTCGAAGGGTCCGATGCGGTACGCGCCCGACGAGATCACGTCGTCGGCGCGACCCACGAACCAAAAATATCCGTCGTTATCTTTCTGCGCGCGATCGCCCGTGAGATACCACGGACCACGCCGCGACGCGCGTGTTTCTTCATCGTTTTTGTAATAGCCGCGAAAGAGCGTCGGCGGATCGCCGCGCAGACCGATATCGCCCACCTCGTCCGGCGCACACGGATTGCCGCCGGCGTCGACGACTTCCACATCATGACCGCGCGTCGGTTTGCCCATCGAACCGGGCCGTACGTCCAGCCCCGGCACGTTTGCAATGAGCAGCGAGTTCTCGGTTTGGCCGTAGCCATCGAGAATCGTGAGACCGAACGCCTCCTTCCAACGTGCGAGGACCTCGGGATTGAGCGGTTCGCCCGCCGAGACGCAGTGTCGCAGGTTCGGCAGCGACCACCGTTCGCCCAGGCCCGCGAGCTTCGCTTCGAGGCGGTATTCCGTCGGTGCCTGGCAGAGCACGGTCACGCCGAGATCGCGGATGAGATCCATGCGTTTGGCCGGGTCGAAGCCGCCTTCGTCGAGCACGATCGCGCTGCCGCACGACCACGGTCCAAGCAAGACGTTCCAAAGCGATTTCGCCCAGCCGGTTCCCGCCGTGCTCCAGACGAGATCCGTCGGCTTCGCATCGAGCCACACGTCGGCCTGACTGCGTTTGGCAAATGTGTAAGCATGATCGTGCACGACGCCTTTGGGATCTTTCGTCGTGCCGCTCGTGTACACGATGTATGCCAGATCGTCGCTGCGCGTCGGATTTCCGGTAAACCGCTCGGCCGTCGCGACCCGCTCGTCGAGCGGCGTCCACCCCGCTGCGCTGCCGCCGACGATAAGATAGCGCGTGACGCCGCGCGCGCTCGAGCGCAAGAGATCGACCTCGGCGGCATTGGAGATATGGCCGACGATCGTCGTCGCTTCGCTATGCTCGACGCGGTAGGCCAGATCTTTCGCGCGCAGTTGTTCCGAACACGGAATGACGATCGCCCCGAGCCGATCGAGCGCGACCATCGCGTAGAGCCACGCCGGAATTTTGGGCAGCAAGACGACGACCCGGTCGCCTTTGGCGATGCCGAGATCGCGCAGCGCGCCTGCCCAGCGCTGCGTGCGTTCGGCAATCTGCGCGAACGAGACGTCGTGACGCGTCCCGTCGGCGGAAACGAAGAGCAGACCGCGCCGATTTTCTTCGCCGAGCACGTCGATGACGTCGCGCCCAAAGTTGAACGTTGGCGGGACGTCCCAAGCGAATGCGGCTGTTTCCATTGCGCGTGGTACGGCTCGACGGCAGGACGTTCCTCAAGGGCAGTTTCCACCGAGCCGGAAAAACACGGTTCCCGTATGGCAAAGCAACGCTCGTATCTGGATGTCATCGACGTCCGCCCGCTGGCCAAAGCGAGCCGCTTGCGCTACGGCTCGCTGGAAACACGCGGCGTTCCCGCCATCCTCTTCGGGGTCGCCGCAATCGTGCTGGCCTCGGGTGCCGCCACGGCGCTGCGAAAAGGCGCGACGATGCTGCCGGAGACGCTGCGCGAAGCGCGGCTGTTCTGGCTGAGCGTCCGCACCGGGCGACCGGAATTGCGCGATGCCTTCTCGAAGGCCGGCACGCGATGATCGACAACCACGCCATGACCGCGCTGATCCGGGTCGCGCTGCCCGATGCGCACGTCGAAATTATGGATCTGACCGGCACCATGGACCATTTCAATGTGTTGGTACGGTCCGGGACCTTCCGCAACGTCCCTTTGATGGACCGGCATCGCATGGTCGAAGCGGCGCTGGCCGACGCCCGTGCCGACGGTCGAATTCACGCGATGTCCATCCGCACCGAAATACTGGAGTAATCATGTCAGCAGACGCGCTTCGCCAAGAGATCGACGGGGAGATCGCCGCGCATACGATTCTCGTGTACGGCAAAGGCACCAAGGAGATGCCGCGCTGCGGCTTCACGGCCGAAACGATCCAATTTTTTAGTCGCGTCGGGTATCCGTTCGAGGTCGTCGACGTGCTCGAGAACATGCCCAAACGCGAAGCGCTCTCGCAACTGACGAATTGGCCGACGCTACCGAAAATCTTCATCGGCGGTAAGTTTTACGGCGATACCGATATCCTCGCGCCGATGGCCGACAACGGCGAACTGAAAACCGTGCTTGCGGAAGCATTTCCCGGTCGCCCGGAGCCGACACCCGTCATCAATCTGCGCTGAGCGTTGCTAACGCTGTACGAAGCGGGAAACGAGGCGGCTTGGCTCGCCTCGTTTTCTTTTTTCGTCGACGTACGGCCACGCTATTGTGAGTGCGACGGGCAAGGACATCTTTCCAACGTCGCCTATCCGGCGTACTTCGAACTTTCGCGACTGCAGTTCTTTAAAGCGGCAAACGACCCTGAGCCGTATGCGAGTTTCGCCTTCCAGCACGTAACCGCCGAGTTGCAGCTGCGCTACGTCGCCGCTTGCCATTATGACGAGCCGCTGCGCGTCGCGTCGAAACTTTCGACGCTCGGACGTTCGAGTGCGAAGATGGAGCAAGTCGTGCTCGGTGGCGATGATTCGATTCGCGCGCTCGCCCGCGTCGCGATCGTTCGCGCCGGAAGCGGCGAGCGGGTGACCGAGCCCTGGAGCAAGGCCCAACGCGTCGCGCTCGAAAAGTTCGCGGGCTGCGTTTTTGCGATAGCGCCGCCCGGCCTCCTTAATGATTAGCGACCAAACGATAAGGCGGGCTTAACCCGAGCGGCCATACACTGCGAACACCACGATTCCGAAGAGGTCTTGTATGTTCGCGCCCATACGACGGTTCACCACGTCGGTTCTTTGTTTACTCCTGAGCTCAGCGCTCGCGCCGCCGTTCGCCGTCGCGCAAACCACGACGGACGCCACCGCGCAAGCGACGTTCGCGGGAACCGTTACCGACACGGCCGGCAGACCGCTCGCCCGCGTCGACGTGCGGATCGTCGGACCGTCAACCTACACGACGACGACCGACGACGCCGGACGATTTTCGCTCGTCGTCGCGCCGGCCGTCTACGCTCTCACATTTGCGCGCGCCGGCTTCTCGAACTACGACGCCGGAACGCAGGCCGTCATCGCCGGCGAAACGCGGACGCTCGCCGTCTCGCTGGCCGATTCCACACTGACGTCGCTGCGCACCATCGGACGTACTTCGACGCGCAGCATTCGGCCATCGCTCAACACCGCAACGTCGTCGGTCTCAGTCTTGCCGGCGCATGTGATCTTGGAACGCCAGAGTCCCGACCTCGCGCAGATCGCAACCGAGTTGCCCGGCATCACGCAGCAGCGCGGCGGGTCATCGCCGAATTCCAACTTCGTGATCCGGGGAGCGCTCAACGAAGCGAACACCGCGGTCGACGGGCACATCATCCGCGCAGGCAATTTTGGCGCACTGCTGACGACGTACATTCCAGCGCAATCGTTCGGATCGATCGAAGTGACGAAGGGCCCCGGGCAATTCGGGCCCACCTCCGGCGACTCGGTATTCGGCACGATCAATCTTCGGACGCCCGACTTCGCGCCCGGTTCCTTCGGCGACGTGACGCAAGGGTACGAAAGTCAACTTGGGGGGCCGTATTCGTCGTATCTGCTCAACACCAACCTGTTGAACGACCGCTTATCGTTGATCGCCCAGTACGTTGCCGACGGCGTTAACCGCCCCGGCCACGGATCGACCGGCTTTGCGGCAGTTTCTAGTTCCGCGCCGACCCCGGTCGTCGCCTTCGGGAGCGATTTCTCGACCGGGATCCTGCAACGCAGCGAACTGCTCAAAGCACGCTATAAGCTCAGTGACGCAACGTCCCTGACCGCGGCTTTCTTCGGCGTTCAAGGGCTCGTTCAGCCGCAGGGCGGTTCGTATGCGCGCAATCTCGGTTCTGCGACCGTGTATCCATGTTCGACGGTTGCCGGCCCCGGCGTGTTGACGGCCGCGCAAAGCGCTGCGACCGGTCTCGCGCTCTGCGATCAATATTCCGCCTACAACCCGCCGGCATATCAAGACCTCGCGCTCGCCGGAGCACCGCTCACGCAGTTCGGGAGCTTGAATCCGAGCAGCCTCATTCTCGACAACGAACCGCAATTCGAAGCCGAATTTCACACGACGATCGGCAAGGATACGCTGCTCGTTCGCCCCGCGTACACGCTGATCAACCGCACGATCGACGGCGCGCAGGAGGCCTCCGTCGCCGGAATTTCATCGTACCGCGACCCCGCGAAGACCCCCGTCGTCGGTACGGGCTCGTTCTACCTCGTGACGAACCCGACGAATTGCGCGAGCGAGTTCACGGCGCCGAATCCCGGCAAAGGAACGGGGGCATTCGGCCCCTGCTTTCAAGGCAGTAATCCGAGACCGTACGTCACAGCGGCCAACCCGTGCAGCGCGCTCAATCCCTGTTACGCTGCCGTCACGACGCGCGACACGGCCGGCAGGCTCAACTTCAGCACGCCCTACAATCAAACACAGGTCGATCGAGACCGTGATCTTCAATTGACGTACCAAAAACAGCTCGGCCCGCACTCCCTGCAATTCGGATATGACTACAATGTCGACGAAAATTCGAATCTTTCCGGCGACCCGAGTTCACTGATTTTACGTTCGACGACCGCTCGCATTCTGCCGGATCCGACGGGTTTTCAAACGATCGGAAACACGCTCGTCAGCTCTCCAAAGTCGATTCAACGGCGTAACGACTTCCAGCTGACGGCGTTGCTGCAACTGGGCAGCAAGCTGCAGCTTGCGGTCGGCGATTATTACACGAACGCGAAGCTCGGTTTCGGCACCCCCGATCCCGTGCTCTTCGCGCAAGTCGCGAACGCAATTGCCAACAAAGATCCGCGTTTCAACACCGCGCAATTCGGCTTTGATCCCAACGCGTATCTATCGTCGTCTACCGGATATTCGATGCGCGAGATCGACGTGCATCACAACGATCCGCAGATCGGTTTCACGTTTGCGGCGACGCGCGACATCTCCGTCCGGCTCTCCGGGGGCTCGAGCACGTTCATTCCCTACGCCGGACAAGTCGGTGGCCGGCCGCGCTTCAGTGCGAACACCACCAGTTCGTCGCCGTATCCGACCGAGAACTTTCCTAATCCGAATCTCAAGCCGGAAACGACCGTGGGATACGATTTCGGAGCCGACATCCGCTATCCCAACGGGATCTTCTCATTCGACCTCTTCAACAACACGATCCACGACAAACTGGCGACAAACAACAGGCTCGTCGCACCCAATGCTGCGCCGATTCCGCTGCCTCCGATCGCGCTCGCCTCGGGCCCCCAATTCATCAGTGTCAATCAAACCATCAATGCGCCCGTGGAGCGGACGTACGGCCTCGAACTCAGTCTGGACGGCACGCGTCAAGACGGCTTCGGCTACCGGTTCAGCGGAACGCTCGAGCGGGCATATTACGATCTGCTCCCGCCGGACTTTTACCTCGGGCAGCAGACGACGATCATCAACGGCGCGCAGATTCCCAACGACGCCCCCTACGCGCAGCTCTACGGCGAGTTGAATTACCACCAGCGCAACGGGCTCGCACTCGTCGGTGGCCTGCAATACACCGGCGCCAACAATCAGACGCTCGGCCCCGCCTACACGATCGCTTTCGCTAGCCTGCTCGTTCCGGTCGCGGCGCAGCGCGCGTTCCTGCAAGTCTCGATCGACAACCTTTTCAACTACACGACGCTCGATCGCGGCGGCGCGCTCAACAACGGCGGAATCCCGCAAGTGCAGTATGGCTCGGCGACGCAGACGGGAGCGCCGACCTTTTCAACGCGGACGACGAACCTGCAATTCGTCGAGCCGCGCACGGTGCGGCTTCAGCTATCGACGCATATCGGCCGAGGCACCGGTTCATCGACCGTCGGCGCACCCTACGGCACGAATACGACCGACCGGTAGTTACTTAGCGACGCCTTTTCGCGGCGGCGGGGCGCCGTGCGGATCCGCGTAGGCTCCGGCCGGCGACGCCATCAGCCGCGTGAGCTCCTCGGGCGACAACTCTTGCGAATGATCGCGCGCGGCCGAGACCAGACAGAAAAAGCCGAAATTTGCGTCGCTGCGATTGACGAATTGATGCGGCACGAGCGGACCAACGTACACGACGTCGTGCTGACGCACCTCGCGGACGGTTTCCCCGACGATCGCCTGCCCGACGCCCGCCCCGATGATGACGAAATGCTCGTGCTCGTGCTTTTCAAGGCGCGATACCGTGCCCGGCGGGAGATCGAAATACCGCACTTCGTTCGTCGGACCGGTGGCTTCGGCTGCATCCTTTCGGCCGCCGACGAGCGTATGGCGTACGACGTTCGTCACCACGCTGGGCACGTAGCCCTCGTGCTCGATGCCGTCCCAGCCGTCGACGGTCTTTTTGATGATCGCGCGTTGCATATCGCCACCCAGTATACCGTACGGGCAGCGTTAAGCCACCCTTAAAGTCGCCGGGGCCTCGTTCGGGTTCTGTCGTATCGGCGCGCATGCCGAACTATTGGCTCTTCAAAAGCGAACCAGACACCTTCGGCTTCGATCGGCTCGAGCGTGAAGGACGCACGGAATGGAGCGGCGTGCGTAACTTTCAGGCGCGCAACCATATGAAAGCGATGGAGCTCGGGGACCTCGGCTTCTTCTATCATAGCAGCACCAAAGTGCCGGGAATCGCGGGAATCGTACGCGTCGTACGCCCGGCGTATCCCGACTTCACGGCCTGGGATGCGCACGGCCCGTACTACGATCGCCGATCGACGCAGGCGAAGCCGCTTTGGGAGATGGTCGACGTCGCCTACGAACGCCCGTTGCCGCGCTTTGTCAGCTTGGCCGAACTGCGGGCCAACGCCGCGCTCGCGCCGACGATGGTTTTGCTGCGCAGAGGCTCCCGGCTCTCGGTGCAGCCCGTGGCGCAACGGGAATGGAAGATCGTCCTCGCGCTCGCGGAACGGTAACACCGTTGCATGGTGTAGCTCGACGGCTACGTAGCATACCGGCTACATTATGTTGTACGCTCGACCTTCGGCGGCATCCGCCGAGAACGCGGAATCGCGCCGCGGTCGCAACCTACGGTAAGCGCCGCGTCTAGATTTTTACGGCGCGCAGCAGGGCCGCCTGTGCATCGAACGCCGCCTCACCCGGCGCGACCGTGCGCCGCATGTACGTGCCGTCGGCCCGCAGCCAACGCGTCTTGCACGTATCTTGCTCCATGACATCGATGATCTGCTCGCGGATGTCGCGACGGATCGTCGGGTCGAGCACCGGCACGATCGTCTCGACGCGGCGATCGAGATTACGGCCCATCCAATCGGCGCTGCCCATATAGACCTCGCCTTGGCCGTCGTTTTCGAAGCAAAAGATACGTGAATGTTCCAGGAATCGGCCGACGGTGCTGCGCACGCGAATCGTTTCACTCACCCCCGCAACGCCGGGCCGCAATTCACACATGCCGCGCACCATCAGATCGATCGGCACGCCGGCTTGCGATGCGCGATACAGCGCCTGCACCATGCGCTTATCGCTGATGGCGTTGAGCTTCGCGATGATGCCCGAAGAACGGCCGGCGAGGGCGTTTGCCGTCTCGCGCTCGATGAGCGCGATGAAACCGCTACGCAAGGTCGTCGGTGCAACCAAGAGCTTCTCGTAGCGCGTCGCTTTCGAAAAACCCGTAAGACGATTGAAGAGGTGGGTGACGTCGGCGCCGATTTCAGGACGGCACGTGAATAGCGAGAGATCGGTGTAGATCTTCGCGGTCTTATCGTTGTAATTGCCGGTTCCGAAATGCACGTAGCGCCGGATGCCGTCGGGCTCGTCGCGCACGACGAGGATGACTTTCGCGTGCACCTTCAGGCCCGGCAGACCATAGACGACGTGCGCGCCGACACGCTCGAGATTTCGCGCCCAAAGGATATTGTTTTCTTCATCGAAGCGAGCCTTGAGCTCGATGAGCGCAGCCACTTGTTTGCCGTATTCGGCCGCTTCAACGAGCGCGCCGACGATCGGCGAGTTGCCCGATGTGCGATACAAGGTTTGTTTGATCGCGAGAACGTGCGGATCGCTCGCCGCCTGCTTGACGAATTGGACGACCGGATCGAATGAGTCGTACGGATGATGCAGCAGCAGATCGCCTTCGCGAATCGCCGCAAAAATATCCGTCGCGCCCAGAAGCCGCTTCGGGATCGCGGGCGTGTACGGCGCGTCGTGTAGGCTCGGCCGGTCGAGATTTACGATCGTCCAGAGATCGTTTGTGCCGAGCATCGTATCGATGGCATAGAGATCGACGTCTTCGAGTGAGAGTGCTTCAAGCAGCATCGCGCGCAAGTGTGCCGGCATCGACGCTTCAACTTCCAGCCGAACCGGTTCCCCGAAACGGCGCTTGCGCAGTTCCGATTCGATCGCCCGCAAAAGGTCGTCGGCTTCATCTTCTTGCAGATCGAGATCGGCGTCGCGCGTAACGCGGAAGCCGTACGATGCACGGATGTCGAGGCCGGGGAAAAGCGTATCGAGATTGTGTGCGATCACATCTTCGAGCAAAACGAAATGCGCTTCACCGCCGTCGGCGTCAACGGGCACGAGGCGGGGCAAGATCTGCGGCACCTTCACGCGCGCAAAGCGCATGACCGGACCATCCTCAGTCGTCTCGTACATCTCGACGCCTAGCGAGAGCGAGAGGTTGGAGATATATGGGAACGGGTGCCCCTGGTCGACGGCGAGCGGCGTCAGCACCGGGAAGACCCGTTGCTCGAAAAAATCCCGCAAGGCCAGACGCTGACGCTCGTCCAGTTCGTCGTAGCGACGGATCGCGATGCCGGCGCGTTCGAGGGCGGGAAACAAATCGCCGCGCAGGAGCTTCGCAAATCGCGCGAGCGATTTGCGCAACCGTTCCGATATCGCGGTAATCTGCTCCGCCGGAAGACGCCCGTCGTTGGAGCGCTTGACGATCTCCGCTTCGATCTGCTGCTTGAGCGCGGCGACGCGAATCATGAAATACTCGTCGAGATTCGTCGAGAAAATCGCGATGAACTTGAGCCGCTCGAGCAGGGGGTTGTGCTCGTCGATCGCTTCTTCGAGGACCCGATCGTTGAATTCGAGCCAGGACAGTTCGCGGCTATGGAAGAGCGATGGATCATCGAGCGAGATCGACGGAGCCTGGGGCGGGACGATCATCATCGGGCGGATTCGGCACGCGACGGCGGAAATCCACGCGAAGCATGATCGATTTCGTCATCCACGTCCGCGATCACATCGGCCTCTCGCTCACGGCGCTCGCCGCAGCGCTCGCGCTCGGTATTCCGCTCGGCGCTTTCGTTGCCCGCGCCCCCTGGGGCCGCGACATCGCTCTTGGCGCCGTCTACGTCGCACGTGTGATTCCAAGCCTTGCGGTGCTCGCGCTCATGCTGCCGCTCATCGGCGTCGGATTCGCGCCTGCCGTCGTCGCCCTCGCGCTGCTCGCGATACCGCCAATCGCCATCAACACGGATCTCGGCCTGCGCGGCGTCCCCGAAGCAGTGCGCGACGCGGCGCGCGGTCTAGGCATGGACCAGCGGCAGATTCGCGCGCGCGTCGAGTGGCCGCTCGCGCTCCCGATCGTCTTTTCGGGTATCCGGACCGCCGCGATCGAGGTCGTTGCGAGCGCGACGCTCGCCGCGTTCATCGGCGGCGGCGGCTTGGGGGAGTACATCGTCAACGGCATCGCGCTCAACGATGCGCACGAACTGCTCGAAGGCGCAGTCTCCGTCGGCGTCCTTGCGCTCGTCGTGAGTGCGGCCTTGACGCGAGTCGAGCGACGACTGGCCGTGCAATGAGGCCGATGCAGATCGATCGCGCACGTGCGCTCGCACACATCGCCTCCGCCGTATCGCTCGCGGGTTGTGCCGGCGGAAACGGAGCTGCCGCATCGACGATCGCGGTTGGTTCGAAAGATTTCACCGAGGAGCTCATTCTCGGCGAGATGTACGCGTTGATTTTGGAGCACAACGGATTGCGGGTCGTGCGCAAGCTCGATCTCGGCGGCACGCAAGTTGCGATGGCCGCCCTGCGGCGCGGTGACATCGATCTCTATCCCGAGTACACCGGCACCGCGCTCATCACGCAGCTCAAAGCGAAACCGAGCAAAGATGCCGCGGCGAATTACAAAACCGTGAAATCGTACTACGCCGCACACTATCAACTCGAATGGCTCGACGCCGCTCCGTTCAACGATACGCAAGCGCTGGCGACGACGCGGGCCATTGCGACGAAGTATGCGATCAAGACGTTGAGCGATCTCGCGAAAGCTGCGCCGCAATTGCGCTTGGGCGCGATTCCCGAATTCACCAAGCGCGACGACGCGTTGCCCGGCTTGCAAAAAGCCTATGGCGGCTTCAATTTCAAAGACGTAAAACTCTTCGATATCGGCCTGAAGTATAAGGCGCTCGAATCGGGTCAGGTCGACGTCGTGGTCGCCTTCGGAACCGACGGCAAGATCGATGTCGATAAACTCTATGTCTTTGCCGATGACAAACACTTCTGGCCGAGCTACCAAGTCGCACCCGTCGTCCGCAAAGCGACGCTTGCCACGTATCCCGCGATCGCGACGCACCTCAATAAACTCGCCCCACTGCTCAGCGACGACATCATGCGCGGTCTCAACGCGCAGGTCGACGGCGCCAAGAAAGAACCGAAAACGGTCGCCCTGGAATTCTTGCGCACGCACGGCTTCGCGTAGTGGCCGCGAGCGCCCGAGGCGCACCCGTCGCGATCCGCGGGGTTGTCGTAACGTACGCCGGGGCGGATCGTCGCGCAGTCGACGACGTGACGCTAGATGTCGCGGCGGGCGAACTCGTCGTCCTCCTCGGGCCGTCCGGCTGCGGTAAAAGCACGCTGCTGCGTACGATCAACCGGCTCGTGATCCCGGATGCCGGCATGATCGAGGTCGCCGGGAGCGATGTGGCCGCCGCCTCGCCGGAGGCGCTCCGCCGCGGCATCGGGTACGTGATCCAAGCCGTCGGTCTGTTTCCGCACATGAGCGTGGGCCGCAACATCGGCATCGTCCCGGGACTCCTGGGCTGGGAGCGTGCGCGCATCGATGCGCGCATCGACGAACTCCTCGCACTTGTCGATCTCGATCCGAAACGTTACCGCAACCGCTTGCCGCGCGAGCTTTCCGGCGGAGAGCAACAGCGCGCCGGTGTGGCCCGGGCGCTTGCGGCCGAACCCCCCGTGCTCTTGATGGACGAGCCGTTCGGCGCGGTCGACGCGCTCGTGCGTACGGCATTGCAGGACGAAACCGTCCGAATCCATCGCGCACTGGGCACGACGATCTTCTTCGTCACGCACGACGTCGATGAAGCGCTGCGCATCGCGGATCGGATCGTCGTGATGCAGGCGGGCCGCATCGTCCAAGCCGACACGCCGCTGCACATCCTTGCGCGACCGGCCACGCGCTACGTCGAAGAACTCTTAAACACTCGCGATGCGGTGCGACGCTTACAATTGCTCACCGTTCGCGACGCCATGTCACGCGCGCCGGGCGTCGCGACGCAGGGCACGATCGCTGCGGACCAGAGCCTACGCCAGGCGTTGGCAGCGTTTCTCGGAGGCGCGGACCGCCTCGCGGTGACGGACGAGCCGGACACGACGCTCGACTTCGAAGACGTCCGCCGTGCGCTCGCCACGGTCGAACGCTAAATTTGTGAACTATCTCGTGGAGCACCCCGATATCGTGGGCTGGCGACTGCTGCAGCATCTCGAAATCGTCACGATCGCACTCGTCGTCGCATTTGCGCTCGCCCTGCCGCTCGGTGTGCTCGCGGCGCGCGATGCGCGCGTTCGCGCACCTGTGCTCGGAACGCTCGGCGTCATCTACACCCTCCCGAGTCTGGCGGTCTTCGCACTTTTGATACCGCTCTTTGGCCTTGGCCTCGTGACGACGGAGATCGCGCTCGTGGCCTACGCCCAGATGATTCTCGTGCGCAATATCGTCGCCGGCCTCGATGCCGTTCCGGTCGCGATCCGCGAAGCGGCGCGGGGCCTGGGAATGACGCGCGCGCAGACGTTGTGGCGCATCGAACTGCCCCTCGCATTGCCGCTTATTCTCGGCGGCCTGCGCCTGGCGGCCGTCGCGACCGTGTCGATCGCGACGCTCGCCGGTAAGATCGATGCGGGTGGTCTTGGCGCGCTGCTTTTCGCAGGGCTCGATAATGACGACCCCGGCCGCATCATCGCCGGCAGCCTCGCCGCCGCAACGCTTGCCATCGGCGTGGACACCGTGCTGCGACTGGTGGAACGGACGGCCGCGCGGCGCACGCGTTGACCACTACGAAACGGGGTACGCCCCGGGCATGAGCGATACGAACGATCTCGCGGGTACCGTCGCGCTCGTGACGGGCGCGAGTTCCGGCATCGGTGAGGCGACGGCGCGTGCACTTGCGACGCACGGCGCCCACGTTGCGCTCGTCGCGCGGCGCCGAGATCGCCTCGATGCACTCGCGACCTCGATTCGCGGCAAGTACGGCTCGGCGCTCGTTATCGATGCAGACGTCACCCAGGAGGCGGCGGCTCGCGCCGCGATCCAGCGGACCGTCACGGAGTATGGCCGGCTCGATACCGTCATCAATAACGCCGGCGTCATGCTGCTCGGACCGATCTCCGATGCCGATCCGCAGGAGTGGCAGCGCATGCTCGAACTCAATGTCGTGGCACTGATGAACGTCACGCACGCGGCCCTCCCGCATCTGAAGAAAGCGGCAGGTGACGGGCCGCGCCGCGTCGCCGATCTCGTGAACATCAGCTCCGTCGCGGGCCGCATTGCACTCAACGGCAACGGCGTTTATAACGCTACCAAATTTGCCGTCGGGGCATTCAGCGAATCGTTGCGCCAGGAAGTGACGAAGGCACACGTCCGCGTCTCGCTCGTCGAGCCGGGTGCCGTCACGACCGAATTGGTTTCGCACAACAACGCAGCGGTACGGCAGACGTTCAAAGATCGTATCGGCGCAATGGAGATGCTCGCGGCCGAAGATATCGCAGATGGCATCGCCTATATCGTGACGCGGGCGCGACACATCGCGATCAACGAACTCCTCATCCGGCCAACCGAACAAGAGTCTTAAAGATCCATCAGCCTAATCGTCAGACGCGAGCATCCGCAAAGTGCCACAGGCGGCGTGTCCATCACGTAGCGCCTCCGGTGTAAGGGCGTCCGCTCGCCGCCGCAAGAAGGCCGTCAAAGAGGGCGTTACTCACGGCATCGGTGAGTTTTTCGGGATGCCATTGCACCGCGAAGAAAAAACGGTGCACGAACGTAGCGTCGAGCGCTTCGATCACGCCGTCGCTCGTCCGACCGACGGCGACCAAACCCGCCCCAACATCGCGCACCGCCTGGTGATGCATCGAATTTGTCGCAAACTCGGTCGCGCGAACGAGTCCGGCGAGAGCGCTCGACGCCGGAATCGTTAACGAGTGACCGTCCACGTAATCGCTGCGGTCGAGGCCGGACTCATCGGTCTGGCGATGTTCGATCGTATAGCGTTCGCCCATCGCCTCGCGCAAATCTTCGACGAGCGTGCCGCCGAAGGCGACGTTCGCGATCTGTAGGCCGCGACAGATACAGAGCGTCGGAACGTCGCGCGCACGGGTAGCTCGGACCAGCGCGACCTCGAACTCGTCGCGTGCGGCGCTGTACGAACCGCCTTCCGCGTGCGAGTGCTCCGGCCGGCCACCGTAGAGCGCCGGGTCGACATCGATACCGCCCGAGAGAACGACGCCGTCGAGCGTTGCGAGCAGCATATCGACTTCGCGGGTGACGTTGTCCAGTCGCACGACGTCGCCGCCCGCGCGTTCGACCGCGCGCACGTAGGCCGCACCCGGATGACCGCGCGTCGACGTGATCCCGATTTTCGGCACGCCGGGCTTACGCGATGACGAGCAGCGACACGGCGAAGCGACGGGCGTCGTCGGTCCACGTGGTGCCGACGTGAAAGCCGCTATCGACCGCGAGCTGTGCGATATCGGCCGCATCGAACTTGTGCGATGATTCCGTGTGGATCGTCTCGGCCGCCGTAAATGCGACGTCGATCCTCAGCGCGTCGATCGGAATCCGCATGCCGCGCCCGGCAACGAGGTACGAATCGACACTGCCGCGACGCGCGTCATAGCGCGAAACGTGCGCGAAGCCATCGAGATCGAAGTGCCCCCCGAGTTCGCGGTTGATTCGCGCCAGCACGTTTTTGTTGAACGCTGATGTGACGCCGATCGGATCGTTATAGGCGCGCTCGAGCGTTGCCACATCTTTCTTCAGATCGGTACCGAGCAGCAAGCCGTCGCCGGGTTTGAACGCCGCAGACATGGCGCGCAACAGCTTGCGCGCCGAAGTGGGATCGTAGTTTCCGATATTGGAGCCGAGAAAGAGCGCGAGCACACGCTTCGAAGTCCGTAAACGCGCAGATTCCAAAACGTCGACATAATCGCTCGCGTACGCGCTGATGTATAGGCGCTCGTATTGCGCGACGAGTGCCGCCGACGAGTCGACGAGTGCAACCGGCGAGATATCGATCGGATGATACGCCAGGCGCGGCTGCCGCTCGAGCGCCGCCCCGATCAACGCGCGCGTTTTACGCGCGCTGCCGCTTCCGAACTCGACGACTTCGATTTCACCGCCGAGCGCCGCGACCATTTCGCCCGCGTACCGCTCGAGGATATCCGATTCGGTGCGCGTCAGATAATACTCGGGCAACTGGCAGATCGCTTCGAAAATCGCGGAGCCCAGTTCGTCGTAGAAATATTTCGGCGCAAGTTCTTTGCGGGCGGCGGTAAGGCCGTTTCGGACGTCGTCGGCGAAACTTGCCGTACGCGCCCGTTCCGGGGCGCGGTAGAGCGCGAACCGGTCGCTAACGGGTACCAGAGGTGCGGAGTCGGGAATGATCACGCGACGTACGTTCCCCGTTAAGGAGTGAATTTTGCAGACTCAGGAGCTGACGATTGCCGTCGACGGCAGTTCGATGCCAAGTTATCTAGCGCGTCCCGACGGTGACCAACCGAGCGGGGCCGTCATCGTGCTACAGGAAATCTTCGGCGTCAATCGCGAGGTCCGCCGGATTGCGGAGCTGTTCGCAAGCGCCGGCTACGTGGCGCTCGCGATCAATTACTATCACCGCACGCACCCCGCCCTCAATGAACCCTACACCCAAGAAGGGTTGCAAAGCGGCATGGCCGCCGCCGCACAGGTCTCGCGCGTGACCCTGCGCGCAGATGTCACGGCTGCGATCGCATACTTGCAAGCGCAGACGTTCGTCAGGCACGATAAGATCGCGACCTGCGGCTTCTGTTTCGGCGGTACGGTCGCTTTCGTCACGGCGACGCTGCCCGGCCTAGCGGGCGCGATACCGTTCTACGGCGCCAGCATTACCGGCGGTTTTCCGAGCGGTGAGCCCGCGGGCCTGGCCGACACGAGTGAGATTCGGGTGCCCTTGCTGCTCTTCTTCGGCGGCAAAGACGAGTATATCGATGCCGCTGCCGTCAAGCGCATCGACGAAACGCTCACCGCCGCAGAAAAGCCGCACGAAGTCGTCACCTATCCGAACGTCGGCCACGCATTCTTTCGGGAAAGTTCGGGTGCGATGAATCAATCCGAAGTCGATGACGCGTGGACGCGCGTGAAAGCGTTCCTGAGCCGGCGGCTCGCTTAAGAACGCCATGCAACGCCGAGTTGCGTTGCGATGAAGCTCCAGCGATCGGTAAGCTCTGCAACGATTTTATGGCGCGGCTTGCCGATTCCGTGGCCTGCGCTGGGCTCGACGTAAACGTACACCGGCGCCCCGCTCGCGCTCGCTTCGGCGATGCGCGCGGCGAATTTGCGCGCGTGCATGGGATCGACGCGGCCGTCGGATTCGGCTGTTGCGACGAGCATCGCGGGATACCGTTCGCCGTCGCGCACGTTGTGATACGGCGAATATTCGCGCAGAAATGCGGCATCACCGGGCACGTCCGGGTCGCCATACTCGGCGATCCATAACCGCGCGATGAGGAACTTATGGAAGCGCAACATATCGGTTAATGGAACCAGACAGACGACGGCGCGCACGAGTTCGGGCCGTTGCGTTGCGAGCGCCGCCACAAGTAATCCGCCGTTGCTTCCGCCCATGATGGCGATGCGCTCGGGATCGGCGATGCGCGCGCTCGCGAGATATTGGGTCGCGGCCGTAAAATCGTCGAAGACATTCTGCTTGCGCTCGCGCATGCCGGCGCGATGCCACTCCTCGCCGAATTCGCCGCCGCCGCGCAGGTTCGCGACAACGTAGACGCCGCCGGCATCGAGCCACGGCACGATGCTCGGCGCAAATGCCGGTACGAGCGAGACATTGAAGCCGCCGTAACCAGAGAGCACCGCCGGTGCCGTGCCGTCGCATGCCACGTTCTTTCGCGCGACGACATACATGGGGATGCGCGTGCCGTCTTTGGACGCGCACCAATGCTGTTCGACGCGATACGCATCGGCGGCGACGGGCGCCGCAACGCGATCCCATGTTACGCGCGTTGCCGGATCGGCCGCGAGGGAGACGCATACGATCTCCGGCGCCTCGAGGAACGACGCCAGCTGCACGTACGCATCGGTGGAATGCTCGTCTGCCGCGATTCCAAGAACGCTGCGTGCGCCGAGATCGAGCGTCGCGCTGGAACCGTCGGCCCGCCGGATGCATACGACCGAACGTACGTCTTCGAGATAATGCAACACGAGCGCATCGCGCGCGACGGCGATTGCATCGAGCGCCCCGTTGCGCTCAGCGACGATCTCCCGCCAGGTCTCACGTGCGAGCGCCTGCGGATCGACTTCGAAAACGCGAAAGCGTGCCGCTGCGTCGTTCGTGCGCACGTAGAGCGCCGCGTCGGAGACGCGCACGTCGAAAATGGCGTCGCGACCTTCGACGACGGGTGCGAAGCGTAGCGGCGTCACGCTGGTATCCGCAACGTAGGCGTCGCTGCGCGCCCAGCCGTCGTGCGCGTTGACGACGAGGTAACGTCCACTTGCGGAAAGTTCAAGGGCGAGCATATCCTCAGATTTGCGCCCCGCGCCGAAAATGGGCTCGTCGCTTTCGCAAGCATCTCCAAGCGTATGCCGGTAGACCCGTACGTCGTACTCGCCGCCCGGTGGATAGCGCGTGTAGTAGAAACCGCGCTCGTCGGGATACCATGCGAGACTACAATAACGCGTATCGGGGATCGCCTCGTTAGACGCCGGCCCGTCGCAACGTCGAGGACGTGCAACGTGCTGCGTTCGTCGCCGTTGCGCGAGAGGCCGAAGGCGACAAGCGCTCCGCTCGGACTCGCATACCACCAGTCGATCGTCACGAGCCCGGCTGCGTCGAACGTTGCGGGATCCAAGAGAACGCGCTCCGGGCCAGCCTCGCGCACGTAGAGCGACGCCTGGTCGGCCCGGCCGCGGCGAGCCGTGAAAAAAGCGCGCCCAGCGCGGACGACGGGGACGCCTTGGACGTCGACGGCAAGCAAGGTCTCGAGCTGCGCCGTCAGCAGCGCGCGGCCCGGAGCCGCATCCAGCGCCGCCCGTGTCAGCTCGTTCTGCGCGACGGTCCAGGCGATGGTTCGCGGATCGGCGGCGTCTTCGAGATATGCATGCGGATCGGTCGCCGTGCTGGACGTCATCGCCGCTCTTTGCTAGGCCCTAGCGCGCGCCTCCCGTCGCGTCGCGATCGATCCGCGACCAGCGATCGTAGATGTCGCCGATGTAGCCGATCGTCTCGGGATAGGGCGGAACGCCACGGTAACGAGCGACGACGCCGGGCCCCGCATTGTACGCCGCCATCGTCGCTGCATATGGGTCGGGGTATTGGCCGTCGTACGCATGCACGTAGCGTCCCAGCAGCTCCGTCGATCCGCGCATCGCGTCGGCCCAATCAAATGGATCGACGCCTTCGATGGCGGCCGTCTCGAGGGTGAATTGTGCGATACCGATTGCGCCGGCCGAGGACATGGCGCGCGGGTTGAAACCCGACTCTTGTAGGAGCGTCGCGGCGACGAACTCGTAGGGGAGCCGATGTTCGCGCGCGAGCCCGACCGCGTGCGTGACGAAAACGAGTGCGTCAAAGGGGTCGAGGCGATGATTCGCGCGGACCGCAGAACGTAACACGCCCAGTGTTGGCCCTCCCGGCACCGGGGTATCGTAGAGGAGGCGCAGCCCGCGCAGGTCACGTGACGCTGGCGGTATGCGCCAGCTTTGGGTGCGATCTTCGAGCGCTTCGAGGCGTACGCCGGCATCGCTTGGGTATGCTTCAAATGCGTCCGAAGGCGAAGGTCCGGCGGCGCAACCGATCGCGGCCAGAAGCCCCAGCCACACGAGGGCGGGCAGGTAGAGCCGCCCAGTCGGCACAAAACGGTTGCGAAAAGGCTTCCACATTGATGAAGGAACGGGTTTTCGAAGGGAACATATGGGCGTCGGCGTCGTGATGTTTTTCATCTCGCTCGGCATTGTCTTGGTCGTCGGCGACTTGGCCTCGACGTTTCTTTACCATCTCCCGCAGCATCTCTGGTTCAAGCTGCATCTCAAGACGCACCACGATCGCAGCCGGTCGTATTGGGATCATGCCGTGCTCTCGAAAGATCCCGAAGTACTGCTCGACGGTTTGCTCGGCGCCGTACCATACCTCGCGGTCGCCGTACCGTGCTTCTATCTTGGCCCTTGGGCCGCTGCCGGAGCCGGTGTCGCGTTGCTCCTTGGACAGCTTCACGTGTGGTGGCGCCATACCGTCGATCTCGGCTGGAAAACGCCGCCGGCCGTAGCGCATCTCTGTCGCGCTTTGCAAATCGTTCTTCCCGAAGATCACGATTGGCACCATCGCAATCCCGATATCGAGTTCGGGGATATCTTTCGCTTCTATGACGCCCCGGCGCGTATGTTCTTGACGTACGTTCGGGCCTTGCAGCGGCGCCGGCGAACCGCCATGAAACGTCTGCAGCGGATTCGCGCGCTCCGCGTCATGCGAATGACGCAGCGCGCGTAACGCTCCGTAAAAGTAAGCAGAGGGTTGATGACCAAGCGTGTCCTGATCCTGATCTCCGACACCGGGGGCGGACATCGCAGCGCTGCAAATGCCATTGCTGCCGCTCTCGATGAGATCGATACGGGTCCGCATGGCGAGGCATTCACGTTCGAATATCGCATCGAAGACGTTGCGGCGCACTGCACCTTCCCACTCTCGAAACTCGGGCCCGCATACAGTGCGGCCCTTCGTTTTTTTCCGCCGGTTTACGGCGCGCTCTTCCATGCGACCAATGGCCGGCGCCGCTTCCGCAATGTGGTGCGCTTCTGCGAACCGCTCTATCGCGAGCGCCTACGCAGCCTCTTCCAAAGCTACCAACCCGACGTCATCGTTTCGGTGCATCCGCTGCTCAACCACGCGGCACTGCGCGCACGAGCCGATGCGGACATGCTGGCGATTCCGGTGGTCACGGTTGTGACCGATCTCGGCCGCGTGCACGAAGGCTGGCTCGTTCCCGACGTCGACGCGGTCGTCGTCCCGGCACGCGAAGTCTATCAACGCGCCCGAGAAAAAGGTATCCCGCCAAACCGCATCTACCATCTCGGACACCCCGTCCATCCTCGCTTTGAGGATGTCTCCGCTACGAAGGCGCAGCTTCGCACGAAGCTCGGCTTGCCGGCCGACAAGACGATTGCGTTACTGATGGCCGGCGGAGAGGGCGGCGGAAAGCTCCTTCCCACGACGTTGGCGCTTGCGAAATCGAAACTTCCCCTGCACATGGTGGTGGTCACCGGCCGCAATACGGCCCTGCACGTGAAGCTTGACGAGCTCGCGCACACGTTGCCGATGCCGATGACGGTGCTCGGCTACTGCGATAACATCCCCGAGTTGATGCGTGCCGCCGATCTGCTGGTCACCAAAGCCGGACCCGGCGCGATTGCCGAGGCAAGTCTTGCAGAAGTGCCGGTCGTCGTGTACGACTTTATCCCCGGCCAAGAGTACGGCAATCTCAAGTACGTTGAAAACAATGGGATCGGCGTCGTCGCGCTCAACGGCAATGATGTCGTGCGCCGCGTCCGAAGTATCGTCGGAAACGTCGAGCGGATGCAGACGATGCGAGATTGCCAAGCTTCGGTCGCGCCGCGCGGCAGCTCGCGCCGGATCGCCGAATTGATCGCCAATATCGCTTGCGGTGAACTCTCCGACGCTCCACCGCTCAAGCCGATCTCACGGGTGGCAGCCGTCGCGCTCTAGTCCGGTCGGCCTCGTCCCGAAGGAACTCGACGGCCGTCCTGCGCAAGCAACCCATCCGCTTCAACAAGTATGCGGCGGGCGGTCATCAGCCGAACCGAACCGTGAGCGCGGTTCGTTGGATCACATCGACTCTCGCTCGCACAAGGGGTAGCGATCCTGCTCTCCTCCGACTCTCCGGGGAAGCTCAACGCGGACGGACGCCGGATCGCCGCTTTGTTGCGCGAACTCGTTCATGCACAGCGGCGTTTCCCATCCCTCTTCGCCGGAGCCGTCGAGCCCCAAGCGCTCTTCCAGCTCGACGGCACGCTCGTTCAAGCAAACGACGCTGCACGTAGCCTCTTCGCCGACAACACGCGTGAGTTCGGCGAATCGCCGGCACCGTTACCACATTGCAGCCTGCCCGACATGCGCGACGCTTTCCGTCGCGCTGCGGCCGGCGAAACCGTCGAATTCACCACGACGTTCGGACAGGCCGACGGGACTCTGCGTTTCATCCATGCGACCTTGTCGCCGGCCAGCGTGGAAAACATCGTCGTCGGCGTCCATGCGACGGGCCGCGACGTTACCCGTGAGCGCAATGCGTCGCTCTACGGCCAGCGAAGGATGGAAGAACTCGCGTCACTCTTCGAGCGCCATACCGACGCAATGCTTGCCTTCGATGCTAGCGGGCTTTGCTCGGGCATCAATGCTGCGGGCGAATCTCTCATTGGCTACTCCCGTGCCGAACTCACCGGTCAGCCTTATGCGTCGCTCATCGCTCCTGAGATGCTTGCGCACACGGCAAGGATTTTTGAGCGCGCGCTCCAGGGAGAAACGGCCTCCGAAAGCACCACCGTAAAACGACGCGACGGGCAACACATCGATTTCGAGGGCATTGCCATTCCGATCGTTGTCGAGGGCACGGTGATCGGCGTCTATGCCGTCGGGCACGATGTGACCGAGCGGAATCGTCACGAACGCAAGGTACGCGCGCAAGCCGAGCGCATCCGCGAACTGTACCTGGTGGCGGTGAGCGAGCGTACCGCTGAATCGCAAATCCGCGCCGCCTTAAGCCTCGGACGGGAGCGGCTCGATTGCGATGGCGCCTATCTCACGCAAATCGAGAACGGCGCCCTGTCGTTTCGTTACGGTACGGGCGATGTCGCCTATGTGGCCGGCAGAACGTGGCCGCTCGAGACGTCGCTGCATCGTTTCGTCGTTACGGCGGGCCATCCGTTCTCGATCGATGACGTTGCGACGTTGCCGGAAGTGCCGGCGTCAGCCGAGCTGCCGGGTGCCGCGCGTGCGTTCATCGGGACGCCCCTGACTGTCGGCGGCCAGCCGTTCGGCACGCTCTGTTTCGTCAGCCGAACGGCTCGGCGCGAACCCTTTACCGAAGCCGACCGCGATTTCGTCCGTCTCATCGGCACCCTTGCGTCCTCGGCGATCGATCGCGGCAATCAGCGCCTGCAGCTCAGTACGCTCGCCTTCTTCGATGCGCTGACCGGCTTGCCCAATCGTGTTTTATTGAACGACCGGCTCATGCAGGCGATCGCGACGTCACAACGCGACGGCTCGCAGGTCGCCGTCCACTTTTACGATCTCGACGGCTTCAAATATATCAACGACGCGCACGGTCATTTGCGCGGCGACGATGTGCTTCGGCTCATCGCGCAGCGCTTCGAACGCGTGGCTCGCGACGTTGATACGGTTGCCCGCGTCGGTGGAGATGAATTCGTCGTCGTGCAGCCGGGCGTTCATGCGGTCGAAGATGCCGTGGCGCTCGCGCGTCGTTTGCGCGAGGCAATCGCCGAACCGTTCATCGTCGACGGTCGCGAACGTTGCGTCGCCGCCTCGGGCGGCATCGCGCTCTATCCCCAGGACGGCACCGATGCCGCGTCGCTGATCGCGCGCGCCGACGCGATCTTGTATGGCGTGAAGGGGAGCGGACGCAACAACGTCGCTTTCGTCGCCGCGGGAAACATCTGACGCGAACACTAACTCGAAGCGATGAGGCCGCCGCGACGCGCCATCGTCGCCGCGCCGATCGCACCGGCATCGTTGCCCAGTTCGGCGACGACGATGCGCGTACGGCCTTTGGGGACCATCGTCGTCAGCGCGTCGACGCGCGGAAGCAGAGCCTCGAGCATAAACGATCCGGCGCCCGCCACACCGCCGCCGAGCGCGATCGTTTCGGGGTTCACGAATCCGATAACGTTTGCGATTCCGCGCGCGAGGTCGTCGATGAAACGCGTCCAGGCCGCCATGCCGTGCGGATCGCCGGCTTCCGCCGCGCGACGGATCGCTTTACTGCCCAGTTTGCCGGTGAGAAGACTACTGCGTGGAAACGACGGCCCCAGCGCCAGCGTGTGACGGATCAATCCGGTCCCCGAGGCCTGCGCTTCAAAGCAGCCCGTCTTACCGCAGTTGCAGACGAAACCGTCGGTGGCCCGGATCTGATGGTGCCCGATCTCGCCCGCGCCGCCGAGATTGCCGAGCGCAAGATTCCCGCCGAGGACGATTCCGCCGCCGATTCCCGTTCCAAGCGTCAGCAGAACGAAGTCGCGCGAGCCGCGTCCGCTGCCAAAACTGTACTCGCCGAGGGTTGCACAACGCGCGTCGTTCCCAACGAGCACCGCCATGTTGTAGCGTTCGAACAGACGCTTCCCGAGCGGTGCGTCGTGCCAATTAAAATTCGGGGAATAGATGACGCTTCCCGACGTGAGATCGATATTGCCGGGCGAACCAACTCCGATCGCCGCGATCGATTTTTTCGTCGTTTCGAGTGCTTCGTCAATCGCCGACGCAACGAGCTTAAAAACGCTTTCGAACGCGTGATCATCGATATCGTGCTCGACGCGCGCAAGAATTTTACCGTCTTCGACGACGGTCGCAAGCACGTGCGAGCCTCCCAGATCGACGCCGATCGTCTTGTTCGTCATAACGGTCGAGCTTCGGGCCGCAAGCCAAGGGACCCGCAGCGGCGCGCCGCGGGGGCGCCCCGCTACGAGCCTCGAAGCATCGCACATGACGGCAACGATCGATCTTCCCGAAACCATCCTTCATGAAGTAATCGCTACGCGCCGCGATTTGCATCAACATCCCGAGCTCGGCTTCGAAGAAGTACGGACGGCCGCGATTGTCGCCGAACGCCTGCGGCTTCTCGGCTTCCAGGTTCACGTCGGAATTGGAACGACGGGCGTCGTCGGCGTCGTGCGCGGCACGCGATCGGGCAAAACGATCATGTTGCGCGCCGACATGGACGCATTGCCGCTCGCCGAAGAAACCGGTCACGCGTTTGCGTCGTGCGAGACGGGCAAGATGCACGCCTGCGGTCACGACGGTCATGTCGCGATGCTCCTGGGCGCGGCACGACTTATCGCCGAGCGCAAAGCCGAACTCGCCGGTACGGTCGTGCTGTGCTTTCAACCCGCCGAAGAAGGCAAGGGCGGCGCGAAAGCGATGGTCGATGAAGGGATGCTCGAGCGCTTCGACGTCGAGCGCGCCTACGGCCTACATCTTTTTTCGCAACTCGACACGGGCATTCTCGGCTTTCGCGAGGGACCGTTCTATGCATCGAGCGACTCGATCGAGATTCGCATCGATGGGTTCGGAGGCCACGGCGCGGCACCGCACCTTTCGATCGATCCCATTCTCGTCGCGGCCGAATTCGTCGCCTCACTGCAGAAAATCGTGAGCCGGCAAGTCGATCCCTTGGAGCCTGCGGTGGTGACCATCGGCGCGTTTCACGGGGGCACGACGCACAATGTCATTCCGTCGAGCGTCACGCTGCTCGGCACGGTGCGCGCGTTCGATCACGGGGTGCGCGAGCGCATGGCCGAACGCATCGAACGCGTGCTCAAAGGCGTCTGCGACGCGTCGGGCGCCACGTACGCGTTCGAGTATCTCTGGCGCTATCCGGTGACCTCGAACGATGTCGCGCAGACGCGCTATGCGCGCGCGCTCGCGGAGCACACCATCGGCGCGGCGCGCGTCGTGACATCGGAGAAGCACATGGGCGCTGAAGACTTCTCGTTTTTCGCGCAGCGCGTCCCGGCGAGTTACTTCGTGCTTGGATGCCGCAGTGGCCCGCAGACGAGTTTTCCCCATCATCACGGAAAATTCGATATCGATGAAGCGGCGCTTGCAACGGGCGTGCGCATCATGACGGCGCTTGCGTTCGATGCGCCCGAACACGCGCCGTAATTGCCGCCTAAGCGAGAGCGAGCGGCTAACGGGATTCACCCGGCGGTGCGTACGAACCCGGGGCCGGCCTGGCATACAATGACACGACGATCGAAATTGCACCGCTTTTACCGAGACAAGAGCGCCTCGTTTCCGCCCCACGTAAGCGATGCAACGTAACTCAAGCGGCTTCGAGACTGCTATCCCATTCATCCCGAACTCCCCGAAAAACTTTCCAACGAATGGGGCGCGATCGAGCAGTTTCAGCGCACGCGCGGCGTCCTGCGACTGATGGCTGCCGTGGTCCCTGGCTTGCTTCCATTTGAGAATGCGACCATCGTCGAAGATCTTCTCAACGGAAGGAGCCAGCCGGCTCTTCCCGCGGCCCCCGGGCGGTTTGCGGGGAAGCAATGATGACCGCAGGCCGGAGGAGCGATACAGTTTCGCCCAGCGATAGAGCGTCGTCACGTCGCTGTCGCCGGCACGGGCTCGCTCGGAGACGACTGCGCGCGCGCCGGCGGCGCGCTTCCTCCCAGTCGCGATCGTCCAGTTCCGCCAGATTGCGGCCGAGCTCCCAGACCAGTCCGCTGGCGCATCGCGCGAATCTCGGCGATTGCCAGCCGCTCAGGCCGACCGGTCTCGGCGTCTTCCGCGACGACCGTGTCGAAGCCCAGAACTTGCCGGATCACGAAGCGCCGGTCGCCGCACAGCACCTCGGCACCGTCCCTGATCGGCAGACTCGACGTCACGCGATGGACCTCCGTGGAGCCGAAGAGCTTCTGCGTCCGTTGGGGAACGCCCATCTTCAATCCTTGGCATCATCTTCCGAATTTCTGTGATTATCTTTCCACTATTTGAGCGTCATCAGTCCGTTGGTAGTGGCATCGACTTCCCATTTCGACATCACGCAAGGCGATGAGCGACGAGGGTTCCTCAAGTTTATCGAGCGGAGCCAGAATCAATGCTTGTTTGTCGTCCACGGTTTCAAAGCGTACTGCGAGGTTTACCAGTAGGCGTGCGACCACCGCGAGAAACGTCGAATCGAGTTCAGACCAGGGGCGAGACGGTGGGCGTTCGGCGATCGAATTCGCGCTCCGGCGCGGCAAGGCTCAGCAACGTCGCGATGATGACGCCTTCGATTGCCCACTGAACGATGGCGATCGTCAGCGTAATCGTGCCCGAGTGTAATTCGTAGACGGCGTTTGCAATGCCCAAGGCTTGGCTGCAAACGGGAACCCAGATAAGCGCGCGATTGCGGTGCACGTCGGAGCCGGCGAACAGACTCGTCAAGCCGATTACCATCAGCGCGAAGCCCTGCTGTTGCGTCGTGTACGCGTCGTGAAGTTTCCAGCCCAGCAGCCGCGCCCCGAGTTGCACCAAGATCGTCGAGAGAAGGGCCCAGAAGAGCTGCAAGCCGCCGAACGCGTTGAGGGCGCGAGCGAGCCAGACGTCGAGCGGCGCTCGAGCGACGCGTTCCGTTCGGCGTGATGCGCTGCCGGCGGCACAGCATGCCAGGAGGACGACGAGGCCGACTTCGGTGCCGGCGACGAAGATGAACGACGACGCCGACAACGCACCGGCTCGCCAATCGCTGACGGCGCCGCCAAATTCGGCGACCCGCTGCGCGATTGCGACCCAGATCAGCCGCCGGTAGCGGACCGGGTCCCAAGCGAGGATCGCATACATGAGGGCGACGGAGACGAGAAAGAGGCCGTACTGTCGGCCGATTACGGGATCGAGGACCGGGCGCCCGAGCAAACCGAACGCGAGCTGCGGCCGGAGATAGAATAATGAACCGAGCACGAGTTCGGCGAGACCGATGGCCGCGATAAACGCGCGCCTTAGGCCGAGAACGAGCGGTGGCAGCGCGGCGAAAACCACTACTCGGGGAGGCGCCATCAGACCGTCGGTTCCCTGCGCCGCCGCGCGCGCCTTGCACGTCTCGGCGCCGGTGACTTGCGTCGCGGTGCCGCACGTCCGCGGACTGCTACGATACGGGAACGATGAACACGAGCGCGGCATCTGGGCCGGCCGCCGAGCGGCGACGGCGCGTTTTGCAGATCATCTTCGTCTTCGTCAACTTGGCGCTGGTCGAGTCGCATATCCCCGGGGCGTTGTGGTTAGTCATCGGCGGCGTTTTCTGGATCGCGCTCGTGCTTATCGCCGCATCGGGCTCGTCGCTCGTGTGCGGCACGATGTGCTGGGTGGGCGCGATCCAGGATTTCGCCGAGCCCCTCGCTCGTTCGCGGATCCGGATCGATCCGCGCTGGGGTCGCGGCTTGACGCTGGCCCTCTTGCTCGTGTGGATCCCGGTCGGTTGGTTCTTGTGGCCGAACGCGGCAGCACACGATCGTACGCCGCTCGATCTCGATCCTGCCACGTGGCGGAGCCATCTCTTCGGGCTCGGCTTTGCGCTCGCGATTCCGGTCGCCGTGATGTTACTAGGGAAGCGCGGGATCTGCCGCTTTCTATGCCCGTTCAATACCATCGTTCGCCTCGTGCGTCGCGACTCGCGCGCGAATTCGTACCCGATGGCGGCGGCGCCGGGCTGTGCGACCGGGGGCCAAAGGTGCGACGGCTGCACCCGCGCAGCACCCCTCTCCACCATCAGTTGAAGTTGAAAGGATAACGCGAATGAGATCGACGCGACCGATTCAAGGCGTACTTATCATTTGGGCTCTTTGGGAGATTATCATCGGCGCGCTCTCGACCTTCGCGCCTCAGCAGGGCGCGAGTCTCGTGAGCTGGGTGCCGAAATCGGGCTGGACCGCCGATCTGCAGCTCATGAGCCAGCAGTACGGCATGGTCATGTTCGTCCTAGGCGTCATGTATCTGATCGTCGCAACGAATCCGTTGCGCTATCGGGCGCTGATCTGGGTGCCGGTCGCGGAACAAGCGATTGGCATTACCTACGCGCTCGCGAGCGCGATCGGCAGCCATACGTTGACGCTTCCCCAGTTCGTTACGCAAGCCGTGATCAACATCGTGATCGCGGCGGTGTTCATCCTCCTGCGCCCGAGCGAGACGGCCGCGACGCGTCGCGCCGGCGCCACGGCATAAGTGGACGCCGCGCATCCGATCGCCGTCGCGTGGTCGTGGTCGACGCAGCAAGTCGTCCCGGTCTTCGCCGGCGTCCTGATCGCGGTCGCGATCGGGCGAAGGGCTCGGCGTTCCCCGTGGGCGGCGGCTCACGTCACTCGGTCGGGTCAGAAGGCCCCTCCGCGTAAAACCGCACGCTAAGGACAGCCGTGAGGGTGTTCTTCCGGGTTTCCGAGTCAAACTGGCCCTTTCCGGTTCCGCCAACGTCACGGACTACCCGTTCTGTCGCGTGCAATCATGGCGCCCAAACCGCCGCGCCGCCCTAAACCCGCCCTATAACATTGCCTGCATCGGCGCGTTTTGCGCAACGTCGCCGCTATGTGGGCCTGGTTGCGACAGCTTGCACAAGACGCGCGCGTCCCTCGCGAATATTGCGCGCGCCAGATTCCTGGCACGCGCGGGAAAGTCCGCACCGGCGACGATCGGCAGCGCGAGCGCCGCGCCGCGGCCTACGCCTCCGGCGCAGGCGCCGTGAACCACCCGATTGCCGACTGCGTGGTATCTTCTCACACCTCGATCGTGAAACCGGCGGTTTCGAGCGCGCCGCGCATCTCGACGGCGCTCGCTACGTAACTACCGGAGGCGTCGCTCGCCCACGGAACCGGGTATTCGATCGGGCCCGCGTCCCCCGCGATCACGTCGTACATCGCGAACCGCCCGCCGGGGACGAGCTACGCGATAGACGCCCGCGTACAATCCCGCGCGGTCGGCGATATTCATCGCAACGTGCTGCGTCCACGCGATATCGAAATACCCGTCGTCGAATGGGAGATCGGTACCATCGCCGGCGACGCTGCGCACGCGATCGGCGAGACCCGTCCGTTGCATCAGCATTTCGGCGATCTCGACGAACGGTGCCGTGACATCGATGCCGCTGACGTCGCAACCATACGTTGCTGCGAGAAATCGACTCGGGCCGCCGAGACCGCTGCCAACGTCCAAAACGCGCGACTGCGGCACGATCGTCAGTCGCTCCGCGAGCTGACGCGTGGCGGCAAGGCCGCCGACGTGAAACTGATCGAGTGGCGCGAGGGCTTCCCAAGGGACCCCGCCCTCGCCGAAACCCGCTGCACGTAGCGCGTCTTCTGCCGCCGCGATGCGACGGTACGATCCATACTGCGCGTTCATCGCGCGCCCGCTTCGCCGATCGCGGCGACTTCGAATGCGGCGCCGTTCGTCGCGCGCCGGTGCTGGGGATCGTGCTCGGCGCGCCAGCGCTCGGAATCCATGCACTGCCTCGCGTGCACTGGCAACGGTTCCAACTGCCGGCGCGCGCGGTGTTCGAAGTCGTATCCGGGCACCAGCGGTACGAGCGCGAAGTTTAGGAGCGCCCGCAGCTCGTTGGCAAGCGTCGGTCGCGCAAATGGCATCGCGGCGTACCGACGCGCGGTCGTTTCGAAATCTTCGGCGGGACTGCCCGTCGTTTCGAAACGTCGTCGGTCGGCGCGTCGACGGCGAACGCTCCGGCAGCATGTTCGCGTATGTAATAGCGCAAGCTCGCGAGCGAGAACGGGTCGACGCCTTGCAGCCGCGCTGCTCGCTGGAACATCCAGAACGGCATCGGTAGCGCGACGACGCGATGTCGTAGCACCTGAGCGACGATCGCCGCCATGTCGTAGGCGGACAGGAGTGCCGGGCCCGTCGGACGGTATCGTTTGCCCGCGTGACGTTCGGGCGCCATCAGCGCCGCGACCGAAACGCGCGCGCGATATCTTCGTTCGACGGCGGCGCGTTGCGGCTCGAGCCGGTAAGCACGGGAAAAACGCCGAGCAGAGCCGCTAAATCGGTCAGGCGCAGATAGTTGTCGGCGAAGTAGCCCGGCGCGACGACGGTGTGCGCGACGTCCGGCAACATGCCGAACAATTCGTCGGCAAGCCAATGCTGGCGCGTCGCGACGGAAGGATGCGACGGATTCGCGGTCCATTGGCTGACGTTGACGATCGCGCGTCGACCGCTTCCGGGCCGTCTTTAAGACCCTCGGGCGACCTGCCCGGGGGTCTTCGTTTCGCGCCGTGCCGCTAACGTTTCAGTCCTCGCCGATCAGCGCGATCGGCTCGCGCATTGCTGGTGGACGCTACAACGCCAAGGCTACTTTCGAAGACCTTTATACCCCAGCGAGTGCAGATACGGCTCTACGTGAACTCAACGTCGTCGTGCAAGTACCGGACGGTTCTTGGATCACCGTCCCGGCCCCGCCGCACATACTGTTCACCGTCGACCTACAACCTATCGCACGCCGTTGACCTCACCGACCCCGACGTGCTCACCCAGCTCAAAATCGAACCCGCAGACTTACTCAGCCATTGGAAGCTCGATGTGATCGGCGGCCGCGTGCCTCCAGCCGATTCAAACCCGGCCGATGACACGAACGACCGGCTCCCGGACAGTTCACGACTTCATGCTCACCGCGACGTGATATTCACGCCACGGCTCAAGCCAATGTACGCGATGAATATACCGTTCACGTGGCTACCGACGTCGTCGACCGTTGGCCCATCGCGGCGCGCGGGCGCTCGCGCTAAGCGAGGCGCTGCCCACCCAGGCACCGGCTACCTGCGTGGGTTTGCAACGCGATTGGTGGAATCGTTATATCCGCTATACAGAATCGTGACTTCGTCGGCTTTGCAGCGCGTCACGCGATAGGTTACGCGATCGTAATTACACGTCTCGTCGGTCCCGCTTGGAAACGTGTAACCGAAGGTGCCGACGCGCTTGCCGTCCTGCGTTTGATCGGCTAACGGCGTGAAGGCGGCTTTCGGATTGCTCTTTGCGTTACGCAGCAGGCCAGAGATATCGACCTCGAGATTATTCGACACGCGACCGGAGTGCTCCCATTTTCCATCGGTGAGCGTCCAATACTCGCTGCCGATGATAACGGTCTTCACGGGCTTACCGCCAAGTTCGGTCGTCATCTGGTAGGTGTTTGGCGCGACCCACACGCCAAGCGAGCGCGCGGCCCCGAGCACGGTGACACGATAGGATTTCACGTGAGCATACGCGCGAACGATCTTGCCGCGAAGCGCCGGATCGCCGCCCGCGGCCGACGAAGCGACGGGAAAGGCGGCCGCGGCGAGCGCAGCAGCAACAAGAAGGCGAATGACGCGCGGCATGCGCCGGTCTTCACGGGGTTTGCGTGCGCTCCCTCGCGAATCAGCCGCCATGCACGAGACTATCGACCTGATCGCGCACGCGGCCATGCGCGACTTGCGTTCGTTCACGCGGCGCACCGGACAGCCGACGACGATCGAACTGCTCGACACGTCCCCGATCGAACACGTGCAAGAGATCGAAATTACCGAAGAGCATATCACGATCACGTACAATCAGAACACGACGCATCGCTACAACGCCGATGAGATCACGCATAAAGAGTGGTCCTACAAGTACAACGATGATCCGGAATTTGTACGTGCGATCGGCGCGGTCATCGAACTCGCGCGTAAACACGTGCGCGATATGCCGGACAACGTCGCATGTCCACCCGGCTGTGCCGAGTGCTGCAGCGGTTACGAACCGTTCGTCAGCAAAGCCGACGTCCAGCGTATCGCCGATCACTTCGGTATGCCCTACGAAGCGGCGCTGGACGCATACGTCGTCAAGCGCACGTCGGCGGACGGGTACATCGTGGGGTATCTACGTAAAATCGAGGACGATATCGCGAGTCAATGCGTCTTTCTCAAAGGCAGCGGTTCGGGGCGTTATTATTGCGGCATCTATCGCGCGCGACCGCATGATTGTGGGGCGTTCACACCGATCGGCTGCGACGATGTCGATACGGGTCTCCGGCACGACCGCAAATTCGAGCCGGGCTCGCCGTTCAAGCCGAAGATTCGGGCGCTCGCCAAACGTAAAGGGCGCGTGTGACCTACGACGCGATCGTCGTCGGCGCGGGCCATAACGGCCTGGTCGCAGCGGCGTATCTGGCGAAAGCCGGTCGCTCAGTGCTTGTACTCGAACGTCGCGATGTGCTCGGCGGTGCCGCCGTGAGCGAAGCGGTTTGGCCAGGCTGGACGGTTTCGACCGCATCGTACGTCTGTAGCCTACTGCATCCCCGGATCGTCGCGGATCTGCGCCTCCACGCGTACGGGTACGAAGCCTACGCGAAAGACCCGGCATCATTCACGCCGTTACCGGATGGCCGTTCGCTTTTGCTCGGTCGCGACACCGCCGCGAACGCACGCGAAATCGCTAGGTTCGAGCCGCAAGACGTTGCGGGATTCGCTGCATTCGAGGGCGAGGCGACACGACTCGGCTCGACGTTATTCGAGGCGTTCGAACGCGACGATCCCGAGAACGTCCGTTTCGATGCAGTCACGCATGCGACGCTCTACGGTTCGGCCGCACAGCTCGTCGAGCGCTTCGTGGGCACACCCGTCCTTCAAGCGACACTGGCGACGGACGGGCTCATCGGCACGTACGCCGGCCCGCGCGACGCCGGGACGGCCTACGTTCTCGCGTATCACTACGCGGGCCGCGCGCTCGGCACACAGGGCGTCTGGGGTTTCGTCCGCGGCGGCATGGGCGCGATCTCTCGTGCGCTGGCGCTCTGCGCGCGCATCGCGGGTGCCACGTTTGCGACCTCGGCGACCGTCGCGCGCATCCTCGTGCGCGATGGCCGCGCCTACGGCGTCGCGCTCGCCGATGGGACCGAACACCACGCCGGCGTCGTCCTTTCCAACGCCGATCCGATCGCGACCTTCGGCGAAATGCTCGCTGCAAGCGAGCTTTCCGCAGCGCTTGCCGAGCGCCTCGCAAGCTGGCGTATCGAAGGCTGTTCGCTCAAACTGAACCTCGCGCTCGGCGAACTGCCGAACTTCACGGCGCGGCCGGGGATCGCGGCGCCGCAGGCTTATCATCGCGCGACGATCCACGTCGCGCCGACGATCGACTATCTGCAGACCGCGCACGACCAGGCGCGCGCGTCCGGTGCGTCCGCCGCACCGATGCTCGAATGTTTCATGCAAACGCCGACGGACCCGAGTCTCGCGCCCAGCGGCAAGCATCTGCTCTCGATTTTCGCGCAGTACTATCCGTACCATCGCGCGGACGGTCCGTGGGATACGGCCAAACGCGAGGCCGCACGCGCGAGCATCGTTGCGACGCTCGCACGCTACGCACCGAATCTGCCGAGTGCGATCGAACGTGAAGAGCTCCTCGCGCCGCCGGATCTCGAAGCGCGTTTCGGTCTGCACGGCGGCCACATCTTCCACGGTGAACTGCTGCCGGGCCAGATCTTGAGCGAACGATTCGCGACGCGCACGCCGATTGCAGGCCTCTATCTGTGCGGCTCGGGAGCATCGCCCGGTGGCTGCGTGAGCGGCATCCCAGGTCTGCGTGCCGCCCGCGCCGTCGCCGCCGATACCTTCGCACCACTGCCGGCGTAACGGTGACATGAACGGTGACGGTGACCGGCCCTCGCGCTTGGGTGAACCGGCCGATGGGGCGCTGAAGGCTAGGCCGCGATATCAAGACCCGGAAGAGCGAGTTCGTCGCGTAGCCGGCGTTTCGCGCGCGAGATATAGGTTTTAACCGTTCCGATCGGTATCGCAAGTTCGAGCGCGATCTCGCGATACCGCAGGCCGCGTATATAATAGAGATCCAAAACGTCGCGGTATTTTACCGGTAAAGCATCGAGTGCGGCATGCACGCGCGTGGCTTCGTCATTGCGCAGTGCCAGCTCTTCAGGGCCGGGCTCGAACGGCAGCGGCTCGTCCTTCGAAGCATACGTTGCGGCACGGCGACGGCGTCGGATCGCATCGAGTGAGGCGTTGCGTGCGATCACGAAGAGCCAGCGACCGAACGGACGATCGGGGTGGAATTCGCCCAGACGATTGTACGCGCGCAAGAAGGCATCTTGCGCAATATCTTTGGCTTCGTCGGCGTCGTGGGTGAGGCGGTATGCAAGCCGTACGAGCGGTGCACGATAGCGAGCGACGAGAATGGCGAACGCTTCACCCGAGCCTTGTCGCGCGGCCGCGACGAGAGCACTATCGGAATCGATCATTGTACGCCCGGCGGCCGCGAAGGCGCGGCTCCCCCCAGACGTGCGCTGCGCCACGCGAACACAACGCAAGCGGCGAACAGGGCGGGCGGCACGATGAGGTAGAGCCCCCCGCTGTAGCGCCCGGCCGTGACCAGCATCCCGATCGCAATCGTCGCGAGCAACAGTGCAACCGGGCGCGTGATCGCGCCGAGTGCCAAGAGGGCCCCGCAGACGATCGAGGTTGCGGCGACCGCCGGCACGGCAACGCCCGGAAGCGGGATATGCCATCCCCCGAACGCACGTGCAACTGCGTCGAAATGCGTCGCCGCATGCGTCCCGCCAGCGATGAAGACCAAGCCGACGACGACGCGCAGGACGACAAGCGAAAGCGTCATGGTAGCCGGGCCAAATTCCCCGAAGGCGGGCCAAAGCCCGCCTCGCCCCGTTCGCTTGAAGCTTACGGACACGCCGTGCAAACCGGCGCGCTCGACTCGACGTACCGGCCCAAGCGCTCGAAGTAATCGCCGTACGAGGCGACCGGTCCACGCGACAATTCGCTCAGCCACGCGACGATTGCGGGACGGAAGGCCGATTCATTGCGTTTGGACATCAGCGCTCTCAATTCTGGGTCATTGCCAGAAGCTTTACTTGGTGAAGTATTTACTTTATAACACCAACTATAATATGAGTCAACATCTTGTTCATACTATCTTTTTATATTAAGATGAGAGCGCCGTGATCCAGCCAAACAACGACCGCACCGCTCCTATACCTTGTTCGGGTAGCCGAGCTTGGGAGCTGATGCACGACGTCTTCAAGGCCACGAAGCCGTTCATGGAGAGCGTCGCAGGTGCGTTGGAATTGACCCCGCAGCAGATGTATGCGCTTAAAGTGCTCACCAATGACCGGCCCATGACGATGAGCGAGCTCGCGGGCTCGCTCGGCTGCGACGCCTCGAACGTCACGGCGATCGTCGATCGACTCGAGTCCCGCGGACTCGTCGAACGCCGCAGCGCCGGTCACGATCGCCGAGTAAAGGCCCTGGTCATGACGGCAGCCGGGGTCGATCTCGCCGCGCGCATCCACGAGCGCATGCGGGTCGCGCCGCCGCCCATTGCCGCCCTGTGCGAAGAGGACCTTAGCACCCTCTGCGGCATCTTGGATCGCGCGCTCACGTCGCTCGAAGGCGCTGCCGCCGCCCGCGCGAGCTAAGGTCCGATGATCGCCGCATAGCGCGCCGCATCGACATTGCCGCCGCTTACGATCACGCCGACGCGCCGGCCGCCGGAAAAACTCTTTCCGGCCAGAAGAGCCGCCAGCGCCGAGGCACCGCTCGGCTCCATGACAAGCTTGAGCCGCTCGAAGGCGAAGCGCATCGCCGCTCGCAGATCATCATCGCTCACGGTCAGGATACCCCGGCACAGACGCCGCACGATCGGAAACGTCAACTCGCCCGGTGACGTCGTCTGCTGGCCGTCGGCGATCGTCTGCGGCACCGGGATCTCAACGCGCTCATTGCGCGCGAACGATTGCGCGAAGTCGTCGCCGGCCTCGGGCTCGACCCCGTAGATCGCGATGCCCGGACGCAGCGCCGTCGCCGCAAGCGCACAGCCCGCGAGCAAGCCGCCGCCGCCCGTGCATACCAGCAGCACGTCGAGATCCGGCACGTCTTCGAGCAACTCGAGTGCAACCGTCCCTTGGCCCGCAATGATCGCCGGATCGTCGTAGGGCGGCACGAGCGTCGCTCCACGTTCCGCTGCGAGCCCGGCGGCGATTGCGCCGCGATTCATCGTCTGCCGATCGTAGGCGACGACCTCCGCGCCGTAATCGCGCGTCGCCGCGACTTTCGCGGCGGGCGCGTCGCTGGGCATCACGATCGTCGCGGAAACACCGAGAATCTGGGCGGCGAGCGCCACACCTTGCGCGTGATTGCCGCTCGAGTACGCGACCACGCCATTCGCGCGCTGCGCCGGGGTCAACTGCGCGATGCGATTGTACGCACCGCGAAATTTGAACGCACCCATGCGCTGCAAATTTTCACATTTGAGAAAGGCCGTCGCGCCCGTGAGCGCATCGAGGGTCCGCGACGTGACGACGGGGGTGCGATGCGCGACGCCGGCGAGACGTTCCGCCGCCCGGCGCACATCGGCAAATGTGACGTCGCTCGACGCAACCGCCACGTTATTTCGCTTCGAGCGGCGTCACGTGAAAATCGACGATCTTGCCATCCGCATCGACGGCGAGATCTTCGGCGCGCTGGCCCTTCTCGAAGGTCGCGACGAAACGGTGCGTACCGCTCTTCGCATCGGGCGGCGTCTGCTCTTTGACGTTTTTGAGCTTGCCTTCGGCATTGACGAAATCGGAGAGAGCGCCGACCTTGGCGCGATCTTCGAGTTGCGGGCGGCGGATCGCGTTGAACTCCTTTTCGACCGGACGCATATCGTTGGCCGCGATCGCGCGCGTTACGTCACTCGCCAGCCGTTCGTAGCGGTTCTCCCGATGCGAGAAAACGTTGAAGGCACTGACGGCCACGACGACGCCGAGCACGAGCGGGAGCAGGACCTTGGACCGACCGGCCGGCCGCGGCGCGTTCGCTTGACCGGGCGACGGCAATTGCTTCACGACCGTACCGCTTCCATAGGCCGGCTGCTCTCGGCGAACGGCTCGAAGGCCAAGCCTTGGTTCCACTCTTGCGCGAGGCGCATGCTCCATTCGCTTTCAAAGAGTGCGATCGCGACGCCCGCGCCGTCCTCAACGAGCCGCGCATTGGAAGGCCACGTGGCGCCCGCGACCGCGGCGGAGTCGCCGAGCACGCGGCGCGCGAGCGAGAACGGTAATCGATAGAATTCGGTCTTCACGTTGTACTCCGCGAGCAGCCGGTATTTCGCAACGTCGAACTGCAATTCGCCGACCGCAGCGAAGATCGGCTCGCTGCGCGAAAGACCGGCCGGATAGAAAACTTGGATCGCGCCCTCCTCGGAGAGTTGCGCGATCCCCTTTTGAAACGACTTATACGAGCCCGTATCGATATTTCGTACGGTCGCGAAGTGTTCCGGCGCGAACGATGGGATGCGATCGTAGGCGATGGGCGTCCCCGTGCAGAGCGTATCACCGATGGCGAACGAGCCGGGATTCGCGAGCCCGACGACGTCGCCCGCGAACGCCTCATCGACCACTTCGCGATCGCTTGCAAAGAGTTTCATCGCGCGCGTAACGCGCACGTCTTTCCCGGTGCGCACGTTGTGGACCGTCATGTCACGCTCGAACTTGCCGCTGCAGACGCGAAGGAACGCGACGCGATCGCGATGACGCGGATCCATATTCGCTTGGATCTTGAAAACGAATCCAGAAAATTGATCCGAGGCGGGATCGACGAAGGCGGGACCTTCGTCGCCGGCACGCAGGGCGACCCGCGCGCGCGGCGCCGGCGCCATCGCGAGAAAACCGTCGAGAAAGAGTTCGACGCCGAAATTCGTTACCGCGCTGCCGAAGAAGACCGGCGTTGCGTCGCCGGCCATGAATGCAGCGCCGTCGAACGACGTGCCGGCGCCTTCGAGTAACTCGAGCCCGTCGCGGAACTCGGCGTACGTCGCTTCATCGGTCAGTTCGGCGAATGTTGGGTCGTCGAGGTCGGTCACGCGAACGGGAGCCCGCTTCGCGCCATGCTCCGTGCGTTCGAAGAGATTGACGTCGCGCGAACGCCGGTCGTAAACGCCGCGAAATGACGGGCCGCTCCCAATCGGCCAATTGATCGGATACGTACCGATGCCGAGCACTTTCTCCAGTTCATCGAGCAACTCGAGCGGATCGCGGCTGGGCCGGTCCAGCTTATTGATGAATGTGAAGAGCGGGATGCGCCGCGCCCGGCAGATCGCAAAAAGCTTTTTGGTTTGCGGTTCGACGCCCTTGGCCGCGTCGATGAGCATGACCGCGCTATCGGCCGCGAGCAGCGTGCGATACGTATCTTCACCGAAGTCTTGATGGCCCGGCGTATCGAGCAGGTTGATCGTGTGCCCTTTGTAGGGAAACTGCAGCACGGTCGAGGTGATCGAGATGCCGCGTTCTCGCTCCAGCTCCATCCAATCCGACGTCGCAACGCGCGCCCGCCGCCGGGCGGAGACCTGACCCGCAGTCGTGATCGCGCCGCCGTAGAGCAGCAGCTTTTCGGTCAGCGTCGTCTTCCCGGCGTCGGGATGGGAAATGATCGCGAATGTCCGTCGTTTTTCGACGGCCTCCGCGAGCGGCGAGAGAATCAGCATCGTTGCCACCGTCTTCGACACCGGGGCGCCGGCGGCTTGCGGGCGCCTCGAGAGGCTCCGCCCGGAGTCGGCGCTGCATGTAGCAAGCAGCCGACCCGAGCGCGGCGAGCCTCTTTACATACCGCTGAAACGTCTTACGAAGCGCGGTCGACCGCCGGCGACGATCGCGTACGTGCGCAACGTAACGCGGGCGCCCGAACGCGTCTCGAGAACGAGGTGGTCGCCGGCGACGAAGAAACGAGCCGGCGGCGGCACGTGGAAAACGTTGTCGCCGCGCGCGACGATCCCGTCGGTTGCACCGACGCGAAGCCGGCAATCAGCGGTGGCGAGCGCCGAACCCGCTGCGACGGCGCGCGCGCCAGGCGGAACCTTCGCGCGCATGAACGCCGCGTTGCCGCTCGCAACATGGACTTGGCGAAAGCACGCCGGCAGAGCGGAAAGCGCCCACGGCGCGTCGCCGCTCACCGGACGCGCATCACCGCGCAGCGCGCCGTCACGCATGCTAGGGCCGGGCGTCGCGCCCTTGCGCCCGAAGTAGCGGGTTTGCGGATCGCTGCGCTGCGCGTGCGGTAAAGCCACGAGGACGGCTAGCGCGATTGCGACGATGACGGTCGCAAGGACGAGATAGCGCAGCGCTACGCGGCGCTCTCTTCGCTGTTCGCATCCGCGACGACGCTCGTTCCCAAATGCACCTGCAAACGCCCAATACGCGAATCCGCCATACCGTAATACACGTCCAGGTCGCGCGTGCCCGAGGCCGGACGACGATCGACGCCGGTCGGGAATACGACGTTATTAACGACGCCGCGACGTTCATCGGCCGTCTCCGGCGAGAAGACGGGCTGAGACGAACGGAAGCGTACGATGTCGGGCCGCATCGCATCGTGGACGACGAGTCCGGCGCTATAGCGCATACCTTTGCACGCGCCGGCGTCGTCGTAGTGCCCGTCGACGCCGTGGAAGAACGAGAGCCAGCCTTCGGCAACGCGCACGGGCGGCGTGCCGCCGCCGTTTTTGATGGACCCCCATTTCGCGCCGGGCTCGAGCACGAGCGCGCTCTCCGCGACATCGAGCAGCTTCCGCTGGTCGCGCAGAACCGGTTCGAGCGGCACGTAAGCGATGCGCATGCATTCGCGGTCGCGCGGGGGCATGCCCATGATGATCGGAATCGCGGCGCAGCTGTCGATCGCCGAGACGTGCAACATCGGACGATGATAGAACGCCAGGCTCGGAACGCCGCGCGGGGAGATAACGGGCTCGGGAAAAAAGGCCGCGTCCTTATCATCGCCATTGGGGACACCCGGCGCTGAAAAATCGGTCAAACCGAGCCGTTCCCAGGCATAGCCGTCGCTCGAGCGTGCGAAGGCGATGCGTGGACCGGCCGGCCCGTAAGCCGTGTAGCACATCACGTACGCATCGAGCACCGGTATGAAGGTCACGCGCGGATCTTCGCAGCCATACCCGCCGCGCTGCGTACGAATCTCGTACGGCTCGCTTGGCTCGAGCGCAAATCCAAGCCGGGTGAACGTCGGATCGTCGGGCGCGCCGCTCGCTTCGACGAGGCCGACGCGCGATGCATTACCGCGTGCCACCACGCGCGGATAGACGAGCAGCTTACCGTCGCGGGAACGGGCCGTTGCGGGATTGAGGATGCCTTCGATCTCCAGCGGATCGCCGCTGGGTTCGAGGACGACTCCCAAGCGCGTCACTTGCGTCTCGAACGACGCGAGCGTCTCCACGTGTACCAACTATGCCCCTTGCTGCCGTCGTACCGGCATCGTGCCCCACCAGAGTATCGGCCACGCGCCGGTATCAATCAATCCGAACGAAGAATCTTTACCTGAGCGTCGTCGATGCGACACGATCGCCCTCCGGCGTGACGACATCGATAACGGACTTTCGCCGGTACACCGAATTCGGCACGATCCATAGGGTAAACGTGCGATAGGAGCCCGCCGGTTCTCCCCCGTCGGCAGGACCCCGTTCGAAAGCGACGATCCGAACCCGCTCGGCGTTGGCCCGAATCGACTCGATCGTTTGGTGCCAGCCGGTGTCGCCATGCGGTCCCATCAAAAGTAACACGCCGAACTCGTGGTTGAAACGCACCGGCGCCTTGATACCGAAGCTCTCGAGATCGTGCCGGTCCCGAACGACGGCGATCTGACTTCCACCCGGAATCGTCGTCGTGCCTTGCGCGTACGTCTTGACGCGCACTTCGCGGCAACCCACAAGCAAGAAGGCCAGCGCTGCGAACGCTGCGAGTTTCCGCATCATTGCGACCTTCGAGGAACGCTCTGCGTCGCCTCGCGCCTCGCCGCCGGCCTGTCCCAAAGTCGTTGCCCGGCCCTGCTCACGCACCTAGACTAGTCATGTTGTGAAGGTCTTCCGAGGATTCGCGGTCGCAAGCGCGGTCTTGGCGTTCGTCATCGCAGTGCTCGGCAGTTGGGTACGTATTAATGATGCCGGACTCACCTGCCCCGATTGGCCGCTTTGCAATGGCCGGCTCGTACCGGCGCTGCACGGCGGCATCGTCCTGGAATGGACGCATCGGCTCGTCGCATTCGTCGAATCGTTCGTCATCTTCGGCGCGATCGTGACGGGTTTGCGAATGCGTAAACGCATCGCGGGCGTTACGCCGGCGCTGCTCGCGCTCGCATGTATCTTCGCGATCCAGATCTCGCTCGGCGGGGCAACGGTTCTCCTGGCGAATTCACCGCTCTCGGTCATGCTCCACTGGGCCATGGGCATGGCGCTCTTGGCAACGCTTACCGTCCTCGCCGTTCTAGCGACGTTCGGCCCGACGCCGAGCCCGCAATTCGCCTTCGGAAACCGGGCCTTCCCCGCACTCGCGCTCGCCGCCGGCTGCGCCTTCGTGACGATGTGCATCGGCGCGTATGTGAGTTCGAGTTATGCCGGCCTCGCCTGTGCGACCGTACCCGCGTGCGATGGAACGCTGCTGGGGATCACGAGCGCGCAGTTCGTGCAGATGCTGCATCGCCTGGCGGCATTCGCATTCGCAATCGTCGCACTCATCGCGACGGCGATCGCATGGCAGACCGGCGACTCGCGCACGCGCAGCTTCGCGTCCCTGGGTGCGCTCTTGCTGCTCGCGCAGCTTGCGCTCGGAGTCGGCAACGTTCTTTGGCATCTGCCGATCGTGCTGCGTGAAGCGCATGCGGCGAACGCCGGAGCGACGTTCCTCGCATTCGTGATCGCAGCCGCGCTCGCCGGACGCGACGAGCGCCCGGCGAGCTTCGTCACGGACGAGCGGTCGCGCGTCGCGCCGCGCATCGTGACCAACTCATGAGCTCGACGCTCTCGCGGCTCGACGGCACCGTGACGGTCTTCCACGGCGGCATTCGCGGCGTTCTGAGCGATTATTACGAGTTGACCAAACCGCGCATCGTGTATCTCTTGCTGATCACGACGTTCGCCGGGATGGTGATGGCCGCGCACGGTTTTCCGCCGCTTCCGCTCACCCTCTTGACCTTGCTCGGCGGCGCGCTTGCAGCGGCCTCGGCCGGTGCCTTCAACTGCGTGATCGACCGCGATATCGATCGACTGATGAGCCGCACGATGTCGCGTCCGCTCGCCACAGGACGCATCTCACCTCACGCCGGCCTCGCCTTCGCGACGCTGCTCGGGAGCGTGTCGTTCGCGCTTCTCTACGCCTTCGTCGACCCGCTCGCGGCCTGGCTTTCACTTGCGGGCAACGCATTTTATGTCATCGTCTACACGCTTTGGCTCAAACGGAGAACGACGCTCAATATCGTCATCGGCGGTGCCGCTGGCGCCGTCCCGCCGCTCGTCGGAAGCGCTGCGGTCTTACATGCGATCGGTGGCCCCGCCATCGGTCTCTTCGCGCTCATCTTCCTGTGGACACCGCCGCATTTTTGGGCGCTTGCACTGATGGCGAATACCGATTATCACAAAGCCAACGTGCCGATGTTACCGAACGTCCGTGGTGCGGAACGCACGAAGAGAGAAATCTTCGTTTACACGCTCGTATTGGTCGCGGTCTCGCTCGCGCTTACGCCGCTGCGCGTCATGGGCTTGTGGTATTTCATTGCGGCGGCGATTCTGGGCGGCATATTCATCTACGATGCGTGGCGGCTGCTCTCGGGTCCGACCAAACCGCTGGCGCGCAGCACATTCAAATACTCGCTCCTATACCTGACGCTGATGTGCGTTGCGATGGTCGCGGATCGGGTGATCGGTTAGGCCGTGGCGACCGCCGCTCTCGGCCATACCTTCGATCGCTCGCACCTGCCGTTGCTCCTGACCTTGGCGCTCGGCGTATTCGCGGGCGCGCTCGATCTCGGCGTGCTTTCGCCCGCGCTACCGTCGATCGCGCATGGCTTCGGCATCGCGCCGCGCGATGTGGCCTGGGTTTTTACGCTGTACCTATTCGCGAACGTCGTCAGCATCCCGATCATGACGAAGCTTTCCGACGTCGTCGGCCGGCGCACGATCTATTCGGCGTGCGTCGGCATCTTCGCCGCAGGTAGCGTCCTAGCGATCGTTGCGCCGACCTTCGCGATCTTTTTGCTCGCGCGCGCTCTTCAAGCTGCCGGCGCCGGTGGGATCTTTCCGGTCGCAACGGCGGCGATCGCCGATCGTGTTCCGATCGAACGGCGCGGCTCCGCGCTCGGTCTGCTCGGCGCGGTATGGGGGCTCGCTGCGATCATCGGGCCCAATGTCGGCGGAATTCTCACGCACTTTTTTTCCTGGCATTGGATCTTCGTCGCTAACGTGCCGCTCGCGCTCGTCGTGCTGGTTCTCGCACAGCGCTACGTACCGCAGCAGCCTGCGCGCGGACGCGGGCCGCTCGATGTGCTCGGTCTGACCGTTTTGGCCGTCGGATTGCTCGGCGTCATGATCGGGCTCACGCGGCTCGATACGCGAGCGGCGACCCTGGGGAACGGCGCAACGCTCTTGGCGCTCGTCATCGCCGTCGTCGCATTCGTTGCACTGATCCCGATCGAACGCCGCGCCGCATCGCCCGTGATCTCGCCTGCGCTCTTCCGGTCACGGCAACTGGTCGTGACGTATATGCTCGAAATTTTGATTGGACTGCTCGAAGGCGCACTCTTTTTTATCCCCGCGGCCCTCGTCGCCGCGAACGGCATCACGCCGATTGCGGCCGGCGCTATCGCCGCGGTGGGCGCGCTGACGTTCGTTGCCGTCATTCCGATTGCCGGCCGCGCGCTCGACTCATTCGGAAGCCGCGTCGTCCTTCTGATCGGAGCAACCTTGACGGCGCTTGGGCTCGGGTTCGTCGCGTTCACGCTCGCGCATCTGTGGCTCGCGATCGTGGGGATCGCCGTCGCCGGCATCGGCTTCGGCGCGTTGCTCGGTGCCCCGACGCGTTATATCATCACCAATGAAGTCCCCGCGACATCGCGCGGAACCGCCGTCGGCCTGCTCAGCGTGTTTTTGATCATCGGCCAGATTTTCGGCGGTTCGCTAGCGGGCGGCGCAATCGGCGCCCGCATCGACGACGTCGCCGCGTATCGGCTCGCATACGAGGTTTTCGCCGCGGTCGCAGTGGTCGCGGCGTTCGGAACTTTCCTGCTCGCTTCGCGCGAACGGGAACGCAAAGCGCCCGTCTCGTACCCGGCTAACTCGGCCTAGCGGGCTGGTGCCGCGTGTTCGAAGCGATCGACGTTTTGAGAGAGCGAGACCGCAAGCGCACCGATCTGCAGCTGATGATCGAAGACGAAGGGGACGTCGACGAGGGCGAAGGCGAGGATTCCGAAAAGCGCTTCGAACGCGAGCACCGCGATGGCCCGGCGCGCAAGCTGCTGATACGGCGCAAAGTACACGAATACGATTGCCGCCACCGAGAGCGTGATGCGCAAGAGCCCAAAGGGACTCGCCGGCGTTTCGAGCAGTCGTACCATGAGCGCGCTGACCGCCACGGAAACCAGCACGAGCTCCGGAACGGAGCGGCGTCGCATCGCATATGAGCGGATAGAGGTGCCGGCGGTCATCCATCAAGTGTACCCGGCATCACACCGGGAACGTGGAGCCGAAGGGTCCCGCGGCGTTAGGTCTTCCGGGCCGTCACACTTACGTCGTCCCGCGCGCGATCCCTCGCCCGACCCGCCAGATCACGAACGTGAAGACGCTTAGGATGCCGAGCACCGCGAGCAGGTCCGTAAGGCCGGAGAAGCCTGCGACGGCGTTTCCGCACACGGAGACGGCGGCAGCCGAGAGCCAAAGGTCGAGCCGTTCGACCGGATTGGAACTCAAGCGCTCGTCATGTCGCACGGCTGCGACCATTTCGCCCGGGGTCCAGGCACCTTCATCGACGAGTTCCCGGATCGCGCCAAAGGGATCGACGATCACGGTACGCTCCGGATGGATCAACCCGACGCGCTCGTCGGGAAACGCCGTAACATCGAATTGAGCCGCGAAATCGAGGACCGCCTCGGGGTCCCCCGTCGCAAACGACCAGCGTTTCGCGTCCGCCCCGAACGTTTTACCGTAGGCGGCAAGCACGCGCGGCGAATCGTACGCCGGATCCAACGTGACGAGCACGAGATGAACGGGTTGACCGCGGAAGCGATCTTGGAGAAGGCGAAAGCGCGACGTGATGAGCGGGCACTCACGTGCATCTTTGCAACGCGAGTAAATGAAGGCCATGACGATGCTCTGGCCACGCAGCTCGCGCAGCGTGAACTTGCGTCCCGTTTGATCGACGAACGTCGCAACCGGAACGTATTCTCCGACGGCGACGTGGTGAACGTTGCGGAACACCTTCGGTACGTCCGCGGAGTTGGAAAGCGCGGGTGGACCGGTGATCGCCTGCGTACCGTGCGTCGTGAAACGGCTCAGCGTCCACGGCGTCTCGTCCATATCGGCTGTTGCGTCGATCGACATTCCGGCACGTAATTTTCGTAGCGCCGACGGCGGTACGACACGAAAGGTCGAGATGCCGGCGGGTTTGCGCGCAAAAGCGTCGTGGCGCATGACGATCGCCCCTTTGGTGGGCACGGTCGCGAGCACGAGTCCGTGCACGGCAATTTCATGAGCGGATACGCGGCCGAACGACACGATGAGGAGCCCGACGATCGACCCGAGGAGGGCCAGAGAACGCGCCGAAGCGTCAGCCATGGCGCGAAGCTTCGAGCGCGAACCCACGCTCGTGCGCCGCACGTGGACGCGAGCCGAGCGCCGCGTTGTCTGGCGCGGACTCTTCGGGCGTCTGCTGATCGCGATCGAACCCGTCATCTGTACCACCGTGTTCGGCGCGCTGACCGTCGGATTGCTCTTTTTCCCGCTTCCGGCGACATCGAGTCTCACGCACCGCGAGTCCGCATTCGTCATCGCACCGATCTTCGCTATCATCACGCTTGCGTTTCTCGCGTATGCGGTGATCGTTCTCGTCGCACCGGTCCGTGCCCTCATGGAGACATTCTCGCCGATCTACATCGTCGATGGTTACCTCCGTTATCGTAGGCCCGACCGGAATACCGAAGCGAACTCGAACGGCTACGTCGCGGTGCTGAGTGAAGAGCGCCGCACGATCTGCGAATGGCCGTGCCTGGGCGAAACGCCGATCGCCGATAGTCAGCGCCCGGCGATGATCGAATTTTCGTACTTCGGCGGAATCCATCGCATCGACGGGCGGTCGACCGGCGTCGTGCCGGAGTCGATGCCGCCCGTCGGCGTCGGAAACAACGTTCCGCGCGTGTAGCGCCGCGGTTTACTTTGCGAGCGGGATGGTAAGCGACCCGCTGCTCGGCCACGCGTGATTGGCGCGGCTATTGGAAAACACGAGCGAGAGCATCATGAAGATCACGACGATACCGAAAATCGCCGAGACGTAGATCAAGGGCGGGATACCGGCGGATTTCGGGACGTTCCGTTCGTCGACTTGATCGTACATGGCTTAACCGCTCCCCAAAACGCCGACTGCGGCGAGAACGACCAGAATGCAGCCCAAGGCCATCAACGCAAGCAGGACCTTCGTGACCTGGTTATCGAGTCCGGTCGACGGCCAGTCGCGATACAATTGGATCGACGTCGTGCCTCCGACGATCAGAGCGAGAATGAGGGCGATGCCCTTTTCAAGTGTTGCTGCCACAGTGCCCTACATCAGGTAGAAGAGATAGAATAGTGCGACCCAGATGACGTCGACGAAGTGCCAATACAACGTCCCGGCCGTCAAGCCGAAGTATTTCGAGCCGGTGTACACGCCGCTATTGGCCTGCCGGTAGAGCACCACAAGATAGATCACGCCGACGAAGACGTGAAATCCATGCAGTCCCGTCAAGGTGAAGAACGTGGCGCCGAGTGTCGAGCCCGCCCATGTCACTTGCGCGTTGTGATACTCGTAGGCCTGACCGCCCAAGAACATGATGCCGAGCGCAATCGTGGCGAGCATCCACAGATTGAACGCCGGTTTCTTCAGGTGCTTCCAGCTCTCCATCGCGAAGTGCATCGTCGCCCCGGATCCGAAAAGCACGCATGAATTGATCGCCGCGAACGCGACGTCGAAGCGCGGAAGCTGATGGCCGTCCTTATTGATCGGCGGCCAGTTCGGCACGGAATTCCGCAGGTAGAGATACGCGAAGATATACGCGGAGAACAACACGACGTCGGAAACGAGAAACAGGACGAATCCGAAGAGCCGTATATCTCGCGTATCGCGATAGAGCGGATCGACGCCCTCGTAGCGCGCGTGTACCGCCTCGTGACTCGCGTTGACCGAACTGACTGCCATCATGGAGGTTATGACTCGATCCTAAACATGCGCCGGGGCGGGTGCGTGACCGACCGGCGATTCGGGATTGGAGCCATCGCGTTCGAGGCCGATGTACGGTAACGGCTCGCCGAAATCGTACGGCGTCTTGAGCACCGACGGAATTTTCTTGAAGTTGTAATACGGCGGGGGCGAGGAGATCTGCCACTCGAGCGTGCGCGCGCCCCATGGATTCGCGGGCGCCTTTTTGCCGCGCACGAGACTATCGACCAGCGCGTACAGGAAGATCAGCGTTGATGCCGCGAGGACAAACGACGCCACCGACTCGACATCGTTCCAGAACTGGAACTCGGGGCGATACTGCGCGACGCGGCGCGGCATCCCTTGCAGACCGACCCAATGCATCGGCAAGAACGTGATATTGAAGGCGATGAAGGTCGCCCAGAAGTGTGCAACACCGAGCTTATATTGCATCATTCGGCCGGTAATCTTCGGCCACCAGTAATACACCCCGGCATAGATACCAAAAACCGATCCCCCGAAGAGAACATAGTGAATGTGCGCGACGACGAAATAGGTGCCGTGCTCGTGCAGATTGGCGGGAACGGCGCTCAAAAAAATGCCCGTGATGCCCCCGAAAGTAAACACGATGAGGAAGCCGAGCGCGAAAAGCATGGCGGGATGGAACTCGATCTTTCCGCCCCACAAGGTCGCAAGCCAAGAGAAGATTTTGATTCCGGTCGGGATCGCGACGATCATCGTGATGATCATAAATGGCAGCTGCAGCCACGGCGCCATGCCCGAGGTGAACATGTGGTGCGCCCAGACCATAAAGCCGAGCAGCGCGATCAGAATCGACGAGAACGCGATCATCTTGTAACCGAAGACCGGCTTGCGGGCGAACGTCGCAAACACTTCCGACACGATTCCGAACGCCGGCAAAATCATGATGTAGACGGCGGGATGCGAGTAAAACCAAAACATGTGCTGCCAAAGGAGCGGGCTGCCGCCGCGTGCCGGGTCGAAAAAGGGAACTCCGAACTGGCGCTCAAGGAAGAGCGCGGCGAGGGCGGCGGCCAGCGCCGTGGTCGCGATCATGTTGAGCATTGCGGTCGCGAGCTGCGCCCAGACGAAGAGCGGCATGCGCGTGAACGTCATTCCGGGCGCGCGCATCTTCATGATGGTTACGAGAAAATTGATGCCGGTCAGCGTGGAACTAAGGCCGATCAGAAAAATGGCAACGCACCATAGCGACGTTCCCGGCGGCCCCTGCAGCGAGATTGGCGGATACTCGGTCCAGCCGGCATCCGGCGCGCCGATGAGAAACGAACTGAAGAGCAGCACGCCCGCGACGGGAAACATCCAAAACGCCACCAGGTTGAGCCAGGGAAACGCAACGTCGCGCTGACCGAGCATCAGCGGCATCACAAAATTTCCAAAGCCTCCGGTCATGATCGGAATGATCACCATCCAAACCATGCCGGAGCCATGCAGCGAGTACACGCCATTATAGGTGTCGTTCGAAACGAGTGAACCGTTGGGCGTGAGGAGTTGCGCGCGCACCACTTCGGCGAGCAGACCCGAGATGATGAAGAAGAGCAGCGCCGTGACCATATACTGGACGCCGATGACCTTCGCATCGGTCGAAAAGATGTACTTCGCGACGAAGCCTTCAGGCTCGGGATGAATATGGTCTTGATAGTTCGCGACGCCTGCGTGCGAGCCGACTGCGGTTGCCATACGCGTTCTTCCTTACGACTTTTTTATTTACGACTTTTTACTTACGACTTCTTGTGGCTCAGGCTGAGAAGATAGGCGGTGAGATTGGCGATATCGCCATTGCTGAGGCCGTTCGCCTGACGGTTCGGCATCACGCTGAGCGATGGTCCGTTCTTACCCGACGACATATCGGCGCCTTGGTAGCCTTTGATCAAAATGTGCGAGATGCCGTCGGCATCGGGTTTTTCGCCCGTCACGAGCATCGGGTGCGCGGGATCGTTCGCGAGCTGACCGAGGCCTGGGCCCACCTTCGTTGCATTGAAGCCGCCTTGAGCGTTATGACACGACGCGCATTTTTGGCCGAAGAGCTGTTGGCCCGTGGCCGCGTTGCCGCCGGAAAGCGCCACGGGGCCATTGCCCTGGTTCTGCGTTTGTGCTTGCTTCCCAAGCCACTGCTGGAATTGCGCCGGCGTATCGATGTGCATCGCGGCGAGCATCTGGCCGTGATTCGTACCGCAGAATTCGGTACAGATGATCCGATACGCGCCGGTCTTCTTCGGCGTGAAACGCAAGGTCTGGACGAGGCCGGGAACCATGTCGTACTTCAACCGGACCTCCGGAACCCAAAACGAGTGGATCACGTCGGCCGACGTGACATGCAACGTGATTGGCGTATCGACCGGGATATGCATATCGTCATAGACGGACTGTTTGAGGGTCGGATAGCGGAATTCATATTTGAACTGGTGACCGATCGATTCCATCGTCAGCACGTCGCCCGCGGTCTGCTGCAGATTCGCCCAAATCTTCACCGAGAGGACCGCGAGAATGACGACGAGGATCGCGGGGATCGCGGTCCACCAGAACTCGAGCCGCGGCGAATCGTGAACTTGAATGCCGATCGCATCGGGGGCATCGCTCGCGCGGCGGCGCCACACGATGGAGAAGTACACGACGAACCCCGTCACGTAGACGAAGATCGCATTGCCGAAAACGGCCATGAATTTGAACAGAAAATCGATATCGCCCGCGGGCGTCGCCGCCTCGGGCAAAAAGCCGCTAACGTCCCAGGTTGCGATGACGTACGCGCCGATGAGGTTGAAGACCGAGAGACCGATGGCGACCGGCCAGAACCCAGGACCTAGGTTCACTTTGTGCGGCGGTGCCGTATGCTGTGCCAAAAAAACTCCTCACGAGTCGCGGCGAGCGAATCGCCCCTGCCGGCCATATTTAGACCGTTCGCGCGAACCGTCCCGTCATACGGACGGATGAATGGTAAACGCCGCTATGTTGGGGTGGCGATGACTTATGTGGATCGATGTTGCGCCGCTGCCGCGACATTGCGGGGAACCGCTTGCGCGAAGCGGCGCACGAGCGCATCGACATTGGTAATCGCCGTGCCGACGACGACGGCGGCCGCGCCGCCGGTGAAGGCGCGCCGCGCATCCTCCGGGGTCGCGATACCGCCTTCGCAAACGGCGAAGGGATGGCGCGCCGCCATCGCCGCGAGGAGATCGATTGCAGGAAGGTCCCTGCCCCGTGTCTCGGCGCTGTAGCCTGCGAGGGTCGTCGCGATCATATCGGCGCCCGCCGTCGTGGCGGTGCGAGCATCCTCTTCGGTTGCGCAATCCGCCATCGCCAGACACCCTTGCGCATGGGCGGCGGCCACGAGCACGGGTACGGTCGCGGCGCCGAAACGTGCGCGCGCGGTGCCATCGAAGGCAACGATCTCGGCGCCGGCGGCGGCCACCGCGGCGATCTCGTCCCGCGTCGTCGTGATGTAGGGCTCGAAGCCGGGATAGGCGTGCTTGATGATGCCGACGATCGGGACGTCGACCGCGGCCCGCACCGCCGCGATGCGCGTCGCGCTTTCGATGCGAACGCCGACGGCGCCGTTGGCCACGGCGCAGCGCGCGAGCAGCGCGATCGTCGCGGGTGTATCGAGCACCGACTCGGCGTAGGCTTGAACCGAAACGATCAAGCCGCCGCGGAGGCGGTCGAGCACGGGAAGCGGCATCATAGGAGCCCACGCGCGAGCACCAGTGCGCCGTGCGCCGGATCGTGCGCCGGCGCGACGAGCCGTGCATGCGGCACCACCTCCAGCAGCGCGTGGCCGAAGATATCGACGAAAGCCGCATCGTCGAAAAGGCCGCCCGCATACGAGACCAAACGCCCGGGCGCCCTCCCCAGTCGGCCGTCGACCGCCCGCACGAGCTCGGCGAGTTCCGCCGCTGCCGCCGCGCGGATGTCACACGCGTCGCGATCGCCGTGCAGCGCCGCCATCAGGACCTCGCCTGCGAACGCGGCCAGCGCCGGCCGCGTCACGTCGCCATGGGCGAAGGCATGCTGGATCTCGCGCAAGGAGCGCCGTCCGAAGAAGCCGAGCGCCGCTTCGGCAAGCAGGCTCACCTCCCCCCGGTCGAAGCGCGTCATGGCACGCCGCAGCGCCGTGCGCGCCACCCAGAGCGCGCTGCCTTCGTCGCCGAAAAAATAGCCCCAACCGCCGCTGCGAGCAAACGGCCTGCTCGGCTCGTCGGTTCCGAGGGCAACGCTGCCGGTACCGGCGATCACGACGATCCCGGCCGCTCCGTCGAGCGCTCCCGCGTGAGCGATCTCCGTGTCGTGGACGATCCGCACACGCGCGGCGCGCGGCGAGAGATCGGGCACGCACGAAAGACCGGCGTCGAATCCGGTGATCCCCGCGACCACGGCATCGAACGTTGTGGAGCGCGGAAGGCCGGCCCGATCGAGGGCCGCATCGAGGGCGGCGCCGAGCGCGTTTGCGCTGCGCGGGGAATCACGCGACTCGCCGACGAGGTCGGCCGGCGGACCGCTGCCGCGCGCGAGCGTCGCGCGCCCATCACCGATCGCCGCGAGCGTGGACGATTGACCGCCGTCGATGCCGGCGAGCAGGGTCAATGCGCACGGCCGCGCGCCAGCTTCACCAGGCGTTCGTAGGACGCGGGCTCGGCGCCGCAACACGCGCGGGCATAGGCGTGGGCTTGGGCTTCCGTTCCGCGCGGATAGCTGCGGTGAAAGCGCTCGTGTGCGATCGCTACGGTGATAAAGCGTTGCGCTTCGGCCTCGCCCCGGAGCATACGTATCGTTTCAACGGCGTGCGCATCGACGCGGATCGTGTCGTCGCACGGATCGTACTCGGCAAGCAGCGACGCGCCGCCCCACGTGCCCAGATCGGCGATCTCGACGGTCACACGGACGACTCGGTCGCGCGGGATTCTGCCGCCCGGCGCAAATCGACGCCGTCCGCAACGAGCTGCGCGCGGAGCGACGCGGGATCGCAATCGCGCGCGCGTTCGCCGCGCGCGACGCAGTGCGCGGCGGCCGTACCGGCGGCCTGCCCGAGCGTCATCACGGTCGGCGTCAGCCGCGTCGAGGCGAGGGCTTCGTGGGTCGTCGAGATGCAACGCCCCGCGACGAGCAATCCGTCAACGGATTCGGGCACGAGACAACGATACGGAATTTCGTAACTGCCGCCCGGCGGCAAGCGATAGGTCGTCGTACCCGAGCCGCTGGGGTTATGCATGTCGATCGGATAGGCGCTGCGGGCGACCGCGTCGTCGAACGTGCGCGCGCCCAGAACGTCATCGCGCGTGAGCGTGTAGACCCCGGCGATCCGGCGCGATTCGCGGATGCCGATTTGCGTCGCGGTCGCGGCGATGCGCGCGTTTGCGAATCCCGGAACGCTCGTGCGAAAGAACGCCAGAAGTTGCATCGCTTGCGCTCGCGCTTCTATTTCCGCGCGCGTGAGGTCCTCGGGATCGAGCGGATCGATATCCACGACGCGGGTCATGTTGACGCTCACCTCATCCGGATACGGCGAGATGAAAAACGAGACGAGCTCGCGCGGTACATCGACGCCGCCGCGTTCGCGTGCGGCGTTCCACAACTCATAGAAGCCCGCGACGGCCGTCAGCGCTGCGGCGTCGCGCGAATCCGGTGCGAGGCTCGTCCGCATCTGCGTTGGATGCGTTCGCACGTAGGCCGCCGTCTGCGTCAGATCGACGTGACTGAGACGGAACATCAAACTCGCGGGCTGCACACGTCCGTGCGCGTCGCCCTGGACGACGCGTGCCCCCGCCGAGGCCGCGACGTAGGCGTCGGCCGACGCGTCAATCGTCAAGCTTGCGCGATATTCGCGCTGGCCCGCGACGGTCGCGACACGCGCACCGCATACGGCGCCGCGCGCATCAAGGAGAGCGTCGAGAAAATACGCGTGGAGGAGCAGTTGCACGCCGCTCTCGCGCATCAGCTCGAATAATAACGCCTTATGGATCTCCGGATCGAACGGCGTGATCGTCGCAACGTAGTCCGATGCGTCGGCTATGTGCCCTTGCGAGCCGCCTAGCGCCACCAGCCGCTCCACGATCTCTTGCGCGATCCCGCCGACGATGCGTTCGGTTCCGGAATGATACGTCATCCACGGTCCAACCATCGCCGCCGTCGCCGTGCCGCCGAGAAACCCGTAACGCTCGACCAGCAAGGTGCGTGCGCCGTGTCGCGCCGCCGCGAGTGCGGCCGCGCACCCCGCGTTGCCGCCGCCGATGATGAGAACGTCGTACTCTCTCACGCGCCGTCGATGTTCGAACGGCTCGGCGAGATGCCTTCGCGCCGGCTCAAACTGCTTTTGGGATCGTCCCTGAAATCGGAGCCAGGAATTACTGTGGATTTCCGCCGATGAAGGCAGACGGGAGATCCACCCATGCGAAAGAGTCGATTCACCGAATCGCAGATCGTCCAAATCCTCGCCGAGTACGATGCGGAACATCGATGGAAGAACTCGCGCGGCGTAACGGCGTCCACGCCAACACGATTCGCCTCTGGCGGTCGAAGTACGCTGGCATGAGCGCGAGCGACTTGTCGCGGCTCAAAGAACTGGAAGCCAAAAATGCGCAGATGCAGCGCATCATCGCCCGGCAGACCGTCAAGTTCGACGCGATCGAGCAGATCATGCGAAAAAACTCTTGGAGCCGTTCCGGCGAGCCGAAGCCGTGAAGGCCTTGCAAGAGTTCGGCTAAGCCAACGCGAGGCGTGCAAGTCCGTTCACGCGCGACGCCGCTCATCAAGTGAAACCGCAATTTTGAAGGCACAGCGCGATGCATGGGTGGCAATGCGGCTAACGCAAGTTGCACAAGCGCATGCAGACCATGGTTGCCGCCGGCTCTATTACGATTACGAACGAGACGCGGTCGATGGCGACGAGTATATGAACTACAAAGCCTTCCGCCGCATCTATCGCCTCGCTGGATTGCAGATGGGACGTCGGCGTCGCCGAGGACGCGCGAAGATCGTACGCGGCCGTAGTTTACGTCGAGCAACGAAGCCGTTTGAAGGTTGGACATTGGATTTCATCCAGGACCGCCTCTTCAATGGCCGATCGTTTCGCGGCTTGACGATGATGGACGAATGTACCCGAGTGGATCTTGCGCTCGAACTGGACTACTCGTTTCCGAGTAAATGTGAAGTTGTCCGGTTACCGTGGACACTTTCCGCTTGGCGAGAAGGGTCCACCAATGGCCAGAAAACATCCCCGGTCTTACCCCGCGGACTTTCGGCATAGGCTCATCGAACTGATACGCGCCGGGACGAGCTCGCCGCGGAGTTTGAAATTTTTCCGCAGACGATTCGCAATTTGCAAAAGCAAAGCGATGTGGATGCCGGTCATCGCACCGATGGCTTGACCAGTGAAGAACGCTCAGAGCTTTTCAAGTTGCGAAAGCAGGTGAAGCAGCTCACGATCGAGCGCGAGATATTGTCAAAAGCCGCGGTGGGTTCAACCGGTCAGCGCAACAAAGGCGACGTTCGTTGTCGAAAGGTTGCTCATGGCGCATCGAGGACGACCCGGCTTATCGTTTGCACAGAAACAAGAATGGGTGCGCTGGCGACTCGGCGAGTCCACGAGCGATATCAGTAGGGCCCTTAACACCTATCCGGCCTCAATCCACACGATTCTCC
>JAABUQ010000331.1_pt1 | contig 109826 bp, 101 predicted proteins | sample 5560001 | NCBI WGS metagenome assembly JAABUQ01 (sample SAMN10711888, study PRJNA513371) | rock metagenome | isolation source: Antarctica rocks | place: Antarctica: Victoria Land, Finger Mt nord | collected 2015-12-18 | reverse complement strand
CAGTTTTGATCGCAGGAAACGCCGAATTTCAACTGAGAAGTTACTTGCTCTTGTTTTTCTGCAAGACCTGCTCGATTCAAAATCGGGGAAATTCCCGATTTCCATAAATGAGTTACTTGCATCCCTCATCTAAGAGAGTGAAAAGAGATGATGAAATAACAATCTCGAAAAGCCTCTTTCAACATTAGGAGAAAAAATCATGCAAGCATTATATCTCTCTCAGCGTGACCACTGGGGACTTCAGGCTCCATTTGGAGCGATTCATCATATTGCGCTCGTCACGAACGACATGAAGAAGACGGTTGCTTTCTACCGTGATGTGCTTGGTTCGGAGGTCGCTCTGGGGCATCGCATGTCACGGCCCGATAAAGCGCGCCACTACTTCATCACAGTCGCTCCAAATACAGTCTTTGCATTTTTCGAGTTTTCAGAAGCTCAGCTTCCTGAGTATCAAGACCCCACTCAACCGAAGACAGGCCGTGCATTGGATCACATCGCTTTCTTCGTAGAAGATGAGGCAACCCTACAAGCCTGGCATCAACGGCTGCAAGGTAAGGTCGAGCATCTGAGCGAGATTCAAGATCTGGGCTTGGTGCGAGCTTTCTTCTTTGCCGACCCCAATGGGATTGTTCTGGAAGTAATGATCGCGCAAGAACAAAATATGCTCTTTCCCATACTGGATGATCCCGAACCAGCTTACTAAAAGTTCATGTAACCATCTCAGTGTTCATTGCATCTAACAGAAGAGAGGTGAGTATAATGTATCCATTGATCCAAAATCACTTTCGAAAATCTGGATCAATGGATACGGGACAGAGAAGGTAAAAATTCAGTGAGTACTGCAACATATAAACCCTGGAATATTGACTTGACCATTTATCATACAGAACAAGACCTGGTGCGGGGGCTGCACCTTCACGAACTGATGAGTTGTAACTGCCTGGTCAAGCAGTTTGAGCCGCGACTTATGCGTACCGCACTTAAGCTAGCGGGGGAGAGTGCTGAAGCGGAGGATATTGTACAGGAAAGTTTTATCTCAGCTTGCGCCTCCATCACGAAGTTTCAAGCAAAGAGTAGTCTAGCAACATGGCTGCACCGCATCGTGCTCAATACTGCGCTGATGCATCAACGACGAAAGAAGCTTTCTCTCCTTTCTATCGAAATGCTCAATGGTGAGCAGCATCCGCTACCAGGGCTACTCCAAGAAGAAGTTGAGGGAAACCCCGAAGGAATCGTCTTGCTCAAGGAGCGGCGAGTTCAACTTCAGCAAGCTATTTACGCACTACCAGAGGGAATACGGGATGCATTTCTCCTTCGTGCCGTTTTAGGAATCAGTACGAAGGAGGCAGCATCCCGTCTCGGTATTAGTGAAACAGCGCTCAAAGTCCGCTTTCATCGTGCTCGCCTCATGCTGCAAAATAGCCTTACGACGAGTTCAGAAGCCCATGCAAACCTTGCCTCAAGATAACGCAAAAAGTTCTTCATTCCTCCTGAGACATCTAAAGCTATTTCTTGGGATACAGGCTTGAGAAGAGCACGGGTAAGCCTACACTCTGCCTTGAATATCAATGGCCGCAAGGCAAGGTCAAGCAATGGTTGCAAGGAGCGGTCACCAACGGAGAATGTCGCGCCGACCTCGATGTTGAATATATGACGGACGCGCTCCTCGCGCCCCTACAGATCGACCTCTACCTGTATCATCGTCGAACGCTCGGCTTAAGCATCGAACGCATCATAGCAGGGCTTCAACAACTGGTTGAAGGCGTTGTAAACAAAAATAGCTCACCTTCGTAGCTGCTTTCACATTTAATATTATCCATTTTCATTTCTACCCATTTTTGCGTATTGCGCAAAAATGGGTAGAAATGAAAATGAAATGGTTTAGAACACATCTATTGTGAGCTTTCAATCGTGCTTTACGTAGAATATAGGTGAAAAGGCTTTAGAGGCCCTTTTATATTGACGATCGGTGACCTGTTTTGATAGGCGAAAGGCGGTTGCTCTGTATGGCGCAAGAAGAATTTACGATGGGCGTTGAGGAAGAGTATCATATTATTGATCCCGATTCGCGCGAGTTGAGTCCCTCGGCCCTGCCTATTCTGGAGCGGGCGAAGCATGTGCTGGGCGAGCGAATACAGCCGGAGCTGCGCCTCTCGCAGATAGAGGTTGAGACGCCGATCTGCTCTACATTAGCAGAGGTGCGGAGACATTTGCAGCGCCTGCGCCGTGAGACGATCAGCGCCGCCGAGCAGGAGGGGAAACAGATCGCCTCCGCCGGTACGCATCCCTTTTCACACTGGCGAGGACAGCCGGTGACGCCCAAAGAGCGCTACGAGGCCCTGGCCAGCGACTATCAGCAGTTGACACGCGAACAGACCATCTCCGGCTGCCACGTCCATGTCGGCCTGCACGACCGCGAGCTAGCCCTGCAAGTCATGAATCGAGCACGCTCCTGGCTCGCCCCACTCCTCGCCCTGAGCGCTAGCTCGCCCTACTGGCTCGGCGAGGATACCGGCTATGTCAGCTATCGATCCGAGATCTGGGGCCGCTGGCCTATCTCAGGTCCGCCACTCCCCTTCGCTTCGCTGCAAGACCATAACAATCTAGCTCAGGATCTGATTCGCATCGGAGCCATCCAGGACACCACAAAAATCTACTGGGACCTGCGCCTCTCCGAACGCTTCGAAACGATCGAGATGCGCATCGCCGACGCCTGCATGCTCGTAGACGAAGCCGTAATGATAGCTGGCTTCATCCGCGCGATCATCCGCACCTCCTATGAGCAAGCAATCCGGCAAGAAAGCTTCACGCCAGCACGCCACGAAGTCTTGAGGGTTGCCCACTGGCGAGCCGCCCGCTACGGCCTGAGCGAAAATCTCGTCGATGTCCAGGTCCCACAACTCGTACCCGCCCAGGAGCTCATCGAAAAACTCCTACAATTCACAAAAGACGCCCTGAACGCAACCGGCGAATGGGAGGAAGTCTCAGCCCTCGCTCATCAGACACTACAGAACGGCAACAGCGCCACCCGTCAGCGCGAAGTCTATCAACGCACTGGTAGCCTGAAAAGCGTCGTAGATTTCCTCGTCACAGAGACAGCCAGAAATATCGATGCTTGATCCTCTTTAAATTCTATTAAACTATTTTTCCATTAAAGCACTTTAGTTTTTATGCAAGCTGTGATTTAAAATCACAGCTTGCATAAAAACTAAAGTGGACGAAAAGAGGTATGTACAATGCCAAAAATCACAACAAAACAGGAACTGATAGACTACTTTGCACAGAAGAGCCAGAATACGCATGAAGGCACTTCATACGTTGAGGCAGTAGTTACTCTCTTAATGTTCCTCGACGAAACAGATGATATCGCCGAGATCAAATCAACAGTACGCCGCATGCATCGCGAGAAGCTTGCAGAGATACAGCGCACCGAAGATATCGAGACACGCATAGAGCAGCGCAAACAGCTCGCCGTCTACGACGACTGCCTGACACAGCTGCGTGGCATTCCCATTATCAAGGAAGATTAAGCATTCAGCAGGACTATGAGGTAGAGCCACACCATCTGTTGAAGAGCTTATAAATCTCAATAAACTGAGCTCAAGTAAGTAGATTTTCACTACCTCGTGTAGTTTTACTAACCACAGCAAGTAGATTTTGCCTACTTGCTCAAGCTCAGTTTAAGGAATGTTAATGTTAAAACCCTGAAACCGCTATTCTACTAGCATGTTTTCTTCAACAACTGATTAGCTTCCGAAGTAGAGAACGTGGTTCATATATAGTAAGGGGAGACAGCACTTGGTACAGGATGTCCGGATCACGCTATTACCAAATGCAAATGTATAATCGCTGAAAGGAAAGAAATAATGCACTTTAATTCGCTAATTCCTGAGCTTAACGTTTCAGACTTTGAAAAAAGCTTTGCATTCTATACGCAGATTCTTGGCTTTCACGTGGAATATCGACGCGACGAGGATAAGTTCGCCTTTCTTTCGCTTCAGCAGAACCAGTTGATGATCGAACAGATTTCAACAAGCTGGCAGACTGGCCCGCTAGAGTATCCCTTTGGGCGAGGCATGAACCTCTCAATAGAAGTTGATTCCCTCGCTGTGCTGCTCCAATCGCTTCGTAATCATCAGTATCCACTATTTCGTGAGCCAAAAGAGAATTGGCGTCGAAAAGATCAAACTCTGCTGGGAGATAGAGAATTTCTGGTCCTCGATCCTGATGGCTTTTTGTTACGCTTTACTCAACCACTCGGCGAACGACCTGTTTCCTGATACCGGTTCAAGTTTAGATTATTAGAGTTGTAGTGGCAAGACCATAGTTTCCAATAAAGACTATAAGAAAACATCCCACACATATGTTGTGAGATGTTTTGATTAGCATAAAAGCGGATGTGACAACGAGCTGGCTTATGCTATGCGTTTATAGACATCGAGCCAGTTTGTCGAAATTTCGTGCTGGGCTTCGTCCAGGGCCATAGCGCCTGAGCAAACCTGAGCGTGCAGGTAGTTTTCGACCTTGTCCTTTTCGTGGAAGCCAGGTACAGGACTTGCGGGCTCAGGCCACAGATTCGTTACCTCATTTGATCCTCCTAACTCTAGAGGAATGTAGTGATCAATTTCATATTCGCCGGGAGCATGAGTCAGGATACCGTAACTCGCGTACACCTGAGTCTTTACGCTCGTCGGAACGTTACGCACCGATTTGGAATAGCCCGGTGTGCAAACTTGACTTGCCGTCACGCCAGCAAAAATAGCTCCTGGCGTACACTTCGGATCGGGCAGAGCTCCCTGAGCCTGACATTGCGCGGCAGAGCTCAAACGCTGAGAAGATACAGAAGAATGAAGCGCGTTTGGGCTAGCCGCCTGTACCTGACTGGTGACAAGCAGTGCTAACGAGAACACAAAGAGTATCCCCAATGGATACTTATACTTTTTCACATTGTCTCCTTTCGAGAACACTAAAAAGAACGACTTTCCATTAAAACGAACACTTGTATAAAACGAAAGCTTCTATGCTACACTTATAGAAAACGCAGTACATATATTTCTTCTAGCATTTATTGAAAGGTTCTAAACATTATGGATCAGCAGTTACAATATATCCAAGCTATCCACGCTGTCTATCCTGACCTCAAAGTCGAGGCTATACAGCTCATTCAGCATGGACAATTCAATGATATTCTCCTGCTTGACAATCAAAAGATCTTTCGCTTTCCAAAGACACAGCGCGAGGCAGAAAAGCTAGTAATGGAAACCGCACTGCTACGGAGCCTACAAAGTTATGTGACGCTTCCTATCCCTGATCCAACATATCAAAGTCAGAAGAATGCTGTCCCTAAGCAAACCTTCATGGGATATCGTTTCCTTCCAGGAGAGCCTCTCTGGCCTGAAAGATTACGTGCACTTCGAGACGAAAAGCAGATCCAGCATATAGCAAATCAACTAGCAACCTTTCTTCAACAGTTACACACTATTTCTGCTGAGAGATTGGAAGTAAAACTACCGGACTTTCGCGGATGTGAGGAGTGGAAAGATCTATACACCCGTTTTCGTGACAAGCTCTTCCCTTTTATGAGATCAGATGCATGCCAGGAAGTAACCAGACAATTTGAAGATTTTCTGAGTGATGAGCATAACTGCAACTATACATCTGCCCTTATTCACGGTGACTTTGGACCCAGCAATATTGTATACGACGCTCAAACTGATAGTATTAGTGGAATCATTGATTTTAGTTCAGCTAGATGGGGAGATCCCGCCGTCGATTTTGCCGCTATTCTCTGTTCTGTCGCTTACGGCGAGCAATTTCTTGAACGCTTCGCCGACAGCTATCCTGGAATCGAGAAAACGCTTTCCCGTGCACGATTTTATGCAGGAACATTTGCGTTGCAGGAAGCTCTTTATGGTATTGAAGATGGGGATCAAGAAGCATTTGAAAGTGGTATCGTAGAATATCAGTAGTCATGCAAGCCCTCAGCGATAACAAGGTGCAGAGTGAAAAAGAAATTTAGACAGATTGTGGTTAATGGTCAAAGTTATCTCTGGCAGTTTACTCCAGGCTACCGGCCAGTTGCTGATTTAGCGAATCCGTGGCAGTGTCAAGATCGTTTTACAGCCTATCTGCTCCGTATGAAAACGAGTCCTCTCCAAATCTCTTTTCTTACTTGGGAAGATCCCATAGTTGGGGGACCACTGCGAACCAGTATGCCACTTGATCTTGATGAAATGCATTCAGAGTCGCGGGGAATCAACCTTCATACGCCTAAACATGCAGCCTGGATTATTTAGAGAGCATTGGAAGCCAGTTGGAAGCCTCAGCAAGGCGGGAAACCCTTTATCATTGAGCAAGGCGTTGAGTGGCTTAATTACGACTATAAGAAGTTTTGAAGATCAGACGACGAAATGTTCGATCGCCTGGGCTACTTGCTCTGGAACTTCGATCATGGGAAAGTGGCTAGGGGCAGCTAGCTTTTGGACTTTGAACCAGGGGTGGGCTTCGGCGAAGGCTTGCTGGGCGGCAAGATAAGCCGGGTCGTCGGGCTGAGTGTAGAGGTGGAGGGCGGAGACGGGAGGGTGCAGGGTGTTGAGTTCTTGCAGAGGGCTGCCAGCCTGGGCGTAGGCGCGGGAGATTTCGCGGCCAGAGCGGTTCCACATGTCGAAGTTGTACGAACCCATCGTTCCTCGGACGAAGGAGTTGACATCGGCGTTATCGACGCCGGCAAGCCAGGTGGAAAAGAGCCGTTCACGTGCTTCCAGCCAATGCTGCGGGTCCTGAAGACCCTGTAAGATGTTCAGGAAAGACGCGGGAGCTTGTAGAATGATCCAATCGAGAAAGACGATTTTCGAGATGCGCTCACCGAGCTGGCGGCGTAGCTCAATAGCGATCCAACCACTGTGGGCGTTTGTTACAGGTACGACCTGCTGAACATTGCTAGCCTCGATAACCGCTATTGCATCGGCCACCAGAGCACTTGCTCCGAAATCCTTCGATGGCATCTCTGAATCTCCGTGCCCGGCCCAATCAAGCGTTAGCGTGCGACGATGGGCGCTACAGAGCGACATAAGCTGACGATACATCGTTCGGCTGGCACACCAGCCGGGCGTGAAGAGAAGAGCTGGCTCACCCTGCCCTCTATCATCATACACAATTCGCACATTTTCGGCTTTTGTCTCCATTATGCTCTTCTCCTTTTACAGATGCTAGTAGCCCGCGTAGCGACAATTCCTTGCGGTTGTCGTTGTTGGCTTGTAATTCATCTCGTTTCGCATCTCCGTCTGATTCGCATTTCCCCTTACACGTTATATACATAGAACTAACGACAACCGCAAGGGATTGTCGCTACGCGGGTGCCCTATATTACGCTCCACTTTGCGGAACATATGAATTAAACTGTTCGCGCAAGGCCATTTTGAGAAACTTGCCCGTAGTCGTGCGCGGAATGCTCTCTACGAACACGACATCATCGGGCAGCCACCATTTGACGAATTGCGGCCGGAGATAGTCGAGCAGTTCTTTGGCCGTCGCGGTCTGTCCCTCTTTCAATACGACAACTGCCAGTGGACGTTCCTGCCACTTAGGATGAGGGATAGCAATGACGGCAGCCTCAGCCACAGCCGGATAGCCCATCAGCGCGTTCTCCAGATCCACCGAGCTAATCCACTCGCCCGCCGACTTGATGACGTCCTTGCTGCGATCTTGAATCTTCATGTATCCGCGCTCATCCACCGTTCCGACATCACCGGTCTTGAACCAGCCGTCCTCGGTAAAGCGGTCCGCACCCTCTGGACTATTATAGTACGTTCTGGCAACCCAGGGGGCGCGCACTTCTAGCTCGCCCAGGCTCTTGCCATCCCACGGCAGAATACCCTGCTCGCCACGCACACGCAGTTCCAGAAAAGGCACAGGCCGTCCTTGTAAAGCACGTATCGAATACTGCTCATCAATAGGCAACGCTTCCAGATCGCTCGTCAGGCGGGCAAACGTACCCAGTGCCGTCGTCTCCGTCATACCCCATGCATGAATCACTTGCAGATTATGACGATCGAAGCCGCGCAAGATGGACTCCGGAGCCGCTGACCCGCCTACCAGCATGCGCATGCCAGGCACCAGTTTCCAGCGCTTCGGCTCTTTGTCCAGCTCGTTGAGGATAGCCAGCCAGATCGTCGGCACACCCGCCGTCGCCGTCACCTGCTCGCGCTCAAAGAGGTCCAGCAGGCTCAGAGCATCCAGATAGGGTCCGGGGAAAACGAGCTTACAGCCGAGCAGAGTTGACAAGAAGGGCATGCCCCAGGCGTTGATGTGAAACATGGGCACAATGGGCATCAGTGTATCTTTTTGACTCATGGCCGACATGTCGGGGAGCGCCGCCACGAGTATTTCCAGCACCAGGACCCGATGCGAGTAGACGACGCCCTTTGGTCTGCCAGTTGTGCCCGAGGTATAGCACATGGCGGCGGCCTGGTTCTCGTCGATTTCGCGATAGGTAAAGGTATTCTCGTCCTCGGCAGCGAGAAGTTGCTCGTAATCAAGCGTGCCTTCGGGAAGAGGCGTGCCGTCCTGGCCAATGATGATGACGTGTCGGAAGGGAACCTGCTCGCGGAAGCGCGCGAAGACGGGCCAAAGCACCTGATCTACCAGGACGACGCTATCCCCGGCGTGATTGGCAATATAGGCCAGATCGTCGGGAGCAAGACGGAGGTTCAGCGTATGGACGACCGCGCCGCTGACCGGAATGGCAAAATAAGCCTCAAGATGCTGATAGTGATTCCAGCACAGAGTCGCCACACGCTCACCCGGCTGGACGCCCAGCCTCTGCAACGCAAGCGCAAGCCGCTTCGCCCGCCGTATAAAGTCCGCATATGTGTAGCGGTGAAGCTCCTTGCTCGGCAACCGCGTCACAATCTCCCGCGCACCATGTAAGCTCTCCGCTCGCTGCATAATCGACGCCAAAGTAAGCTGGTAGTTCATCATTAAACCGTCCAAAACATTTCTCCTTTGAAGCCTATAAGTAGTTTGTATCTCCGTCAATGCTCAATAGAGCTAGCTTCTTTACCAACTCATGCATAATAAATTGAGCGAAATATATGTTTTTCTATTCTGTCGTAGTATACAAAGTATATGTCATGCGAAGTTTTGATACAAGGCTCTTCCAAATGCGAGACTACGCTTAGAAGAAAAAGACGGACGGAATGAATAATTCTGTTGTCAGATTTGGTCAAGATGTACCGACAAGGGCAAACATGGAGATGATGAAAGGATCACGAGAGGCAGGGGAAGCCGGACGCAATAAATTAGGTCCCTAGTGAAAAATTTGCTTTTTCACTAGGGACCTAATTTATTGCGTCCGGCTTCCCTTCCTACATCTAAGATGTATTACGAGAAATTAGCGCTATATGTGTCATAGCACTACAATTTACCGAGAGGTTATTGAGCAATAACCTCTTTTGCCAGGACGCGCAGAGGCTCCAGCTCTTTAGAATCTTGCACAAAGAGAATTACTTCTTGCACGCCCGCCTGCTCGTACTCGGCCAGGCGTTTGCGCATCGTGTCGGGTGAGCCGACGAGGGCACGGGTCTGTAGGTACTGTTCTCCGCCCGTGTTGCGCGCATAGCCCGCTTGCTTTGCCTTCTCAAGCGCCTTCTCGTCGGTGTCGGCGACGGAGCAGTTGAGCAGGATGGTGCGGCGGATGGCGTTGTAGTCGCGGCCAATCTCCTGACAGTACTGACGAATGATCTCAAACTTGCGCGCTGTGGCGTCTGGTTCCAGATTGCTAATATTGCAGGCATCGCCGTACTGCGCGACGAGCTTGAGCGTGACTTTTTCGCCCGCGCCACCGATGAGCATGGGAATGTGCGGCTTCTGCACGCCCTTCGGCTGGTTGATGGCTCCGCGTACTTGATAGTATTTGCCTTCAAACTGGGCCTCTTCATCGCTCCACATTTTGAGGATAACCTGGATCGCATCGCGCATGTAGCGCAAGCGCGTGGGAGCGTCCGGATACTCGTAGCCGTACGCCTTGTATTCGTGCTCATACCAGCCCGCGCCAATGCCGAAGTCCAGCCGCCCATGCGAGAGAACATCCACAGTGCTGGCTATCTTGGCGAGCAGGGCAGGATTGCGATAGCCATTGCACGTCACCATCTGACCAATGCGAACGTTTTTGGTATCGCGGGCGAGCGCGGCCGTACTGGTCCAGCACTCGAACGTCAACTCCTGCGTGGGCACGGGAACTGTATGAAAGTGATCGAAGAGCCAGATCGAGTCGTAGCCGAGCTCATCAGCCGTCTGCGCCACCCGCGTCATCGTCTCATATGCCTCGACCGGATCACTAATTCCAACCAGGTCCATGCGCCAACCCTGCGGCACAAGTACGCCAAATTTCATTGCCATGAGTCTATTCGCCCTTTCTTCTGGGTAGATCAAAATAAATAGGAAACCCTTTTCAGAGTATCATGCCATCCATCCAGGTGCAAGAAGAAGGGCACGCCTTCGGCGTGCCCTTCTTCTTAGAGATAGTTTACGTTTTTTTTACATTTTTCACACTTTTTCGTGCTCTGCACGAAAAAGTGTGAAAAATGTAAAAAAAACGTAAACTATCTCTAAGAACTGTTTCAGGCAGCGAAGCTGCACACTCCTTTCTGCTCGGAATGTGGATGTGATGGACGTCCGACACACTTAAGAAGTATAGTGGAACAAGAGATTAGACTCTGATTCACATCGATAAGTTCAAATATAGTAGAGCTTTACTCCGTCTATAATGCAATAGGACTTTGATCTTATCTTGAAACTTCTATCTTCAATGGTACGTGCTTTCTTCATAGAGATTCGCATGTTAGCCGTATTATGTCCACGCTAGCATGTGTATGTATATATGGAAAGAGATGAGGAGACCGCATATGGGAAATTTTTTCAGAGGATTGTTGTTTGGCATTGGTATTGCCTTATTCATAGCTCCCAGGCGGGGTCAGGAGCAGCGCCGTCTGTTAAGCGAACGCTTCCAGAGAATTCGCAGCTACCTATCTGAGAGAGTTCAATCTAATCCAACCTTGAAGCAAGGCGCAGATCAGATTACGCAAGTAGCTAATCAGACTGCAAGTCAGGTGAAGGACACCGTCTCACAAGCCACAAGTCAGGCGAAAGATGCTGCTACGCAAGCTGCTAACCAGGTGAAAGACACTGTCTCACAGGCTACAAGTCAGGCGAAAGACACTGTCTCGCAAGCTGCAAGTCAGGCGAAAGACACTGTCTCACAAGCTGCAAGTCAGGCGAAAGATGCTGTCTCGCAGACTACAAGTCAGGCAAAGGACACTGTCTCACAAGCTACAAGTCAGGCAAAGGACACGGCTTCACAGGCCGCTGCCCAGGTGAAGGAGACGGCAACTAACGTTACACAGCAAGCTGCGGGGACGAAAGACAGTGCTGGGAATCCTCCACAGCAGACCACAGCCCGCCCACAGAACGCGACAACGAACGTTACGCAACAGGCTACAACGCAGCAAACAAGCTCAAGTGGAGCTACTAGCCCGATTGTTGACCAAGACGCAACGCAGGCACGGCAGAGAGTACAGCCCGCTAGAACGACCACAACAAGCGGTTCAGCTTCAGATGCTTCACTTAGCGCAATACCTGGCATGGAGCCTGAGCCATTGAGCGAGCTGGAGACTTTGGGAATTCATACAACCGCGCAGCTTCTTGAGCAGACGGCAACGAAAGAGATGCGCACAGATCTTGCTCAGAGAATTGGCATTAGCGCACACATGCTCAGAACTCTCGTCGATCGTGCCGATCTGATGCGATTGCCGGGCGTTGGACGCGAGATGGCGACGCTGCTTGAAGAGGCAGGTGTGAACGGTTCTAAAGACCTGCAGCGCCGCAATCCCGAGCATCTGTACGCAACGCTTATAGGTGCTCAAGAGGGCGACAAAAGTGCAGCCATTACACCCACTCTTGATCAGCTTACACAATGGATCGCAGAAGCAACGGCAATAAGTAATGCGTCAAAATAAGTAGTAGTATCCAAAAGTTCTTGAGAAGTCAGGCTTTCTACACGAATAGTGTATAGAAAGCCTGACTTCGTTTCGTGAGCACAATCATTTCCTCTCTCATGTCTAGCAATTTCGAAAGTAACCACAACAGCTTGAATTCCTGACAGACGTCCATCAATTCTCAAATGAACTCTGTTCTATCTTTTGGAACTCAATTCGTTTTTACCTGATTACGCTAGAGAAGGAGGCTATTATGAGGATAGGAATACTTGAGGATGATACAGATAATGCAATCCTTTTAAATACTAGACTAGGACAGGCAGGCCATGTAACGGAGACGTATGATGACGAGATGAAACTTCTGGGACGCCTCACTTTTGATCCCACCAGGTTTGATGCTCTGCTTCTCAATTGGCTTGTGCTCAAGCAGCCTTCAAAGGGGCAAGCCATTCAGCACATACGCAAGGTTCGACCCGACATCCCCATACTCCTCATCTCAACCATGCCCGACGAAGAGTTTGAAAGCATGCAGCAACTCTATAAAGGGGTTGAGGCACTCAGAACACTCTCTGAGGTGATAGAATCCTTAAAACGTGCTCAAAATAAAGGAAACTAAATCGGTCAACCTTTCCTCCTGTTCAGAGTACAGCCGGCCTGTCAAAGCACGTTGCAAGTATAAATAGGCGTGCTGTAATAAGATATTTTTCCTTTCTGTCCACTCTTTAATGAGGTATTACACCGTGTTATGGTAGAATAAAAACAGCTTAAGCAGAAGGAGGACTCTTTTATGTTTCTACGGCGCAAATTGCGCTTCGGCGGAACGCTCATGATTATTGGAGGGCTGGTGGCGGCGGTGGGCGAGATCGTTAACATCCTGAATATGGATGTGTTAAGCTCATCATGGCGTCTCTCACTCGGACTTATCGTTGTTGGTATGCTCATCCTACTTATCGGCCTCTCGACCTTTGCCTCGACATCGGATCAGGTGACCGGCTTCGGTTTCGTCGGCAGCATCCTGCTTACGCTGGGCGGACTCCTGCTCATCATCGGCACCATCGCCCTCGACTGGATCATCCTGCCCTTTTTAATCAATCTCGCTAACACTATAGCCGCCACCATCAATCAACCGGCGACGGCAACGCAGGATCAGCTCAATAACGTCATCAATAATCTGAATAACCTGAGCAGTACGCTTCAGAAGCTCTTTCCCGGTGCTGTCCCACACGTTGCGATCGTCCATCTTCCCAAAGCCGATGGAAGGGCGCTGGTCAACTCGGTCCTGGTGCAGTTGAATGTGCCAACACTCGATCGGCTGCAATGGTGGGGCCACTTCAGTCTCGCCGGCGGACCAATCACGCTTGGCTGCCTGATTATGGGCCTTGCGTTGCTGCCTGGAAGAAGCGGTAGGCCCACAATTTCGTCTGCCCTGCTCATTCTCTTTGCCCTTCTAAACGTCGTGTGCCAGCTTGTCCCTACGATTCCACCCTTGTTCGGAAATATCACTGCCGCTGTCCTCTTCTTGACTCTGGCATGGCTCGGGCTGTCCGCGTGGTCGGCGCGGCGGAGAGAAGTTGTGTATGCTGACGACGATGAAGAGGTCGTGATATTGGAATCTTGAAATAGGGCTTAGAAAGAACGTCCTTCCATCTGCTCCAGGGCGTAGCGCAGGGAGGGTGGGACTGGATGCGATTTGCCGGTATAATAATTGCTCCAGACCATCACCGTGCGGCCGAGCGCGAAGACGCGCGTTCGGTCGGCGCTATCGCAGATCGCCTGCTCCATATGGATGCTTGAGCGCCCGATCTTCACCACGCGCACGCCCACTTCCGTCTTGTCCGAGCGCACCAGCGGCAGCTCGTAGATGCAGGTGGCCTCTTTGACGAGCATCCCGTAGTGGCGGCCGCGTGGGCCGGTGCGGATGCGCGGATTGGGGGCCGCACCTTCATCGAACCTGGTAGCCTCTTCGTCTGGCTGCTGATGCTCCTGACCCGAGGGCCACTGCTCCAACCAGGGCGCGAGCTGATCAAAATAGTGGCTGCGCGCCTCCTCAAAATAGATGAAATAGACGCTATTGTTCACATGCGCCAAAGGGTCCAGGTCCCGAAACCGAATCTGCAACGGATACCAGCAACGATACTCCTCACTCATAAGCACTCACTCTCCCCTTTCTGCCTGCTACGAGCAACGACATTTACTCATGTATTATATCCCTTCGGCTGGGGCGATGGTGTGTGCACAAAAAAACAAATTGCTCGAAATTTATTAACAAGACTCTGCGAAGCAGAGGTGCCGATTTATCGCGCACATACCCCATTTATGGGGAGACTACCGACCAACGCCATTCACAGCTCTCAAGGTACTCTATATGTTGGAATATATTGAACAAGCTGCAAATGAAATGCATCTTTTGCCTGGCATGATACGTGATCGGCTAACCTTTTCAGCAGCAATTCACATTGGAACCCTACCAGACCTATCAACAGTAAACGAAAATCATCTTTTGCCCGGCATGATGGGAAGTAAGCGAACTTCTCGGCCGTGATTCAGATCTGGGCCCTACCGGCCCCACCAGCAATAGAATTGCTACAGCGAAGAGGCAACCAATCAGCAAAAGAACAGAAGAGCTATTGCGACCTACCCAACATATCACTCCTCCTCATCCACCTCGCGCGCCATATCTTGCAGCAGTGACGCATAATGACCACGCAAGTTTAGAGTGTCAGGATGGTCAGGCCCCAGCACCCGTTCATAGATCGCCAGCGCACGCTCATACAATGGCTGCGCTTGATCGGGTTGTTGTTGCTGCTGATGGCTGAATGCTAGCCAAGAAAGACTATTGGCTGTATCGGGATGCTCTGATCCTAATGCACGCTCCCGGATAGCAAGTGCTCGGCGGAACAATAGTTCTGCCTCTTTGATTCTTCCCAGCTCATGATACAATGCTGCCAGATTGTTCAGGCTCCCCGCTGTATCGGGATGCTCCCCGCCTAACTGCTGCTCGCGGATCTTCAGCGCCCGCTCGTACAACGGCTCCGCCTCCTCATACCTGCCTTGCGCTCGATACAATTCTGCCAGATTGTTCACGCTCGTCGCTGTATCGGGATGCTCCCCGCCTAACTGCTCCTCACGAATCATCAGAGATTTCTTATATAATAGTTCTGCCTCATTATACCGAGCACGATCATCCAAGTACCATGCGACTTTGTTAAGGAGAGAGGCAGCGTCAAGTGACATTATATCTTCTTGTTGCACTATATCTGCACAAGCCAGCGCGTGGGGCAGATAGCGCTCGCACAGTTGCCATGTCCTGAACTCGACTGCTGGAAAGACGGCATCAAGAATTTTCACAACACGTAGCGACCACTCTTTCCGCTTTGCTTCGCTCATGCTATCCTTGAGCACTGCTTGCACCAGACGATGGATGCTGAGTGTGTTATCCTTGTTGTCTCGACTGATCAAGGAATAGGCACCCAGCACAGCTATCGCTTTGTCCAGCAACAATGGATCATCGGCGAACGATGAGAGCGACGAATCCAGGTCAGCAGTACCTTGCGTGATAATCTCTTCGGGAATGGCGTCAGGCTGTAGGAAGGCACAGAGACGGAGCAGATCCGCCGCCGCCGCGCTTCTTTGCTCAACCTTTTCGAAGGCAAGGGACCAGGTAGTAGCGACTGGCTCAGGATGATCGTTGACGAGATCGTTGTGGTAATTTAGGAGGTCGGTGCGGCGCACGCGGTAGAGGTCGAGATAGCGGGGAAGGCCGGATTGCGTTTCTTCGATGTATGAGCCAGCCTGATCGAGGGCGAGGGGGAGGCCACCGAGTTCGATGTAGATCTGGCGGGCGGTGGTGATGTTCTCTGGTTGGGCTTGATCTAGCGAAGCTTCGGGCAAGGGGAGGAGGGCGGCGCGGCGGAGGAGGAAGAGGATACCAGTGTCCTGGGACATAGTGTTGACTTCGATGCGCGTCGCCAGTCGGCCGGTGAATTGGGCGCGGGTGGTGAGGAGGAGATGGCCGGTGAAGGCTGTTGGGAGGAATTCGCGGAGGAGTGTGAGGTCATCGGCGTTGTCGAGGATGAGGAGCCAGTTTGTGTTGGTGGAGAGCCAGTGGAGGGTGGACTGGACGGTGAGCATCTGATCCTGCGCGTCCTGCTGGGGGAGGTTGAGGCGGCGGGCGATGGTGACGTAGCTGGCGATGAGCGATTCGCGGGTGTCGGCCAGGGTCCAGAAGACGGTCGAGTAGGATGCTCGGTAGTGGTAGGCGTATTCGAGGGCGAGTTGGGTTTTGCCGATGCCGCCCAGGCCGCTGATGGCCTGCGGCTGTGAGAGGGCGGCGGGCTGGCCGGGTTTGAGAGTGTCAGCCAGCCTTTGCAGGATCTCTTCGCGGCCGGTAAAGAACTGGTTGCGCGGATAGGGAACTTCCCAGATGAGCGGGAAGGATGCCGACGGCGTGTTTACAGCAAGGCGCTGAAGGTCTTCGAGGGCGGCGCGGATGCCGCGTGCGACTTCAGAGAATGCATCATCTTGATTAGACCAACGGGTAATAGGCACGCCATTGCTCGGCAGGGGTTGGAGAGTACCAAAGGGTGCGCGCTGCCAATTCTCGACGGGGCGCAGCAGGATGGGAATGACGCGGGCTGACTGTGCTGAGTGATGCCGCTCCATCGCCCGCTTCACCTCCACGCCATAACAATAGTTGGAGGCCAGGAAGTCCGCGCTGACCAGAAGCAGGATGACGGAGGCGCTATTGAGATGAGTATCGAGAGCCTTGCTCAAGTCCTCGCCCGCGCCCACCTGCCGCGAGTGCCATGTCGTAATCAATTTCTCGCGGCGCAACATAGCCAGATGCTTGTCCAGTTCCGCGCGCAACGGCTCGTCGTCGGCGGCGAAAGAATAGAATACCTCTAGTGGTGGGCTACTATACTCATCCTTCCCGCTTTTCCTCTCTCAACCGAGCAACCAGGCCGGTTGACATCCTCAACCAGCCAATCATAGATAGAGTATACTCTGTTTCTGCTCGTGTCGCAAGATATACAGTATTGAGCGACGCTCAAGCTAAAAAAACGTAATTTAAAATTCATTATGAGATAGGCAACATTACAGTTTCTTCATTCTAGTAATTTTGTTCACATTCTCACTCGACAGCCCACATTTTCTCTGCTATACTCTTGAAAGATTCAATGTTTTTAGAGATGCATATATGCTTACGAGAGAGTGAGTCGAGAGGTGTTAACGATTGTCGGGAGGAGGATCAAACGATTGGTAAGGGAATTTATTTGTTGAGTTGGGTGATGTTTGTAGGGAGGGGGACTAAATGGCAAAACGCTGGGATAGTACATTAAAAAGGTTACTGGGCGAGGCCCCACATGATTTTGTGCGTTGGTTCAAGCCAGACACGCAGTTTGATGAAGAATTATCACCCCACCTGGGGGTTCGCAATATCGATGCAGACATTTTATATCGAGTTCGTTACGCAAGAAAACGCTGTACTTTCCATATTGAGTTCCAGAGACGGAGTAATGCAGCGATGCCGAGGCGATTATGGGAATATAATACATTAGCAGCACTCAAATATCATCTACCAGTCTACTCAATCGTCATTTACTTGAAAAAAGGTCGTTCCGTTATTGAGTCTCCGTATGTTGAAAAGTTGCCGTGGGGAGAAGAAGTACAGCACTTTAGCTATCGAGTCATCAAGCTATGGGAAATACCCGCAGAGATGATTCTAAACGCGGGCCTTGAAGGTCCGCTTCCATTAGTGCCGCTGACGGACGGTGGATTGCGCTTTGAAGCGATTGAGCAGGTTATTACCCAACTCAATCCTCCAGATGGTACACCAAGAGCGGACCTGCTTTCGCTTGCGTATATACTAGCATCATTACAGTCTACTAGTTCCGACGACCGCGATCGAGTAACAAAGGAGTTTTGCTATGATCGACGACATCCTCAGAGAGTCCTGGGTCTATAAAGAGTGGCAGCAAGAGACAACAGCAAAGGTTACTCAACAAGTTACCGAACAGGTTACTCGACAAGTTACCGAACAGGTTACTCAACAGATCATGAAACAAAACATTATGGCTATTGTTCAGGCTCGCTTTCCTTCGCTTGTAGGGTTGACACAGAAGCGGCTTGCCCTTTTGAAAACTCCGGACCAGTTACAGCAACGCCTCGTTCAAATAGCACAGGCAAAAGATGAGGAAGAGGCACGGCTCATCTTGATTGCGGAAGACAATGAGCAATGATAGCTTAACAACAAATTGCATAGCAACACTTAATCGAATACGAAACAAGCACTTCTTCAAGGTGTAGCAGGTTAATGGTGGAAAGAAGATAGGAAGGAAGCTTACATGCTAAAACATTGGGATGATCCGTTGAAAGAGCTGGTGAGTCGGGCACCACAGGATTTTGTCAAATGGCTAGAGCCAGACTACACATTTGATAAGAAGTTGCCTACCCACTTAGATAATTCAGAACGTGGCTTTGATATAGATTTTGACATTGATACAGACCTCTTATGCCGTGTCCTTTACAAAGACAGCTCAGATCTCTTTCATATTCAGTTTCAAAGGCACAGTGATCCAGAGGCCGCCCAACAGTTATTGCTATATAATGTTATGGCAACGGGCGAACATGATTTAGTAACCTCCTCAATACTTATCTATCTAAAGCAAGAGCCATTTGTCGCTGAATCCCCATTTATTCAACCATCACCATTTGGGGGCGAAGACATATTGCGTTTTTATTATCAAACAGTCAAACTATGGGAAATTCCTACTGAGACTATTCTACAGGCAGGTATTGAAGGAATTTTACCTCTCGTGCCGTTCACACGTGAAGGATTACAGCATCAATCTATTGATCAAGCCATTAGAACACTAAGCCTCATGAGTGAACAACCAAAAGTTGATTTGCTTTCACTCACCTATCAGCTAGCCTCGCTTGTGTATACCAATCCGGCAGACGCAAATTGGTTGCGAGAGAGATTTGCAATGATTAATAATCACAACGTTTAACTAGTCGTTTTTAGTAGCAGACCTGCACAGATTGGGGAGTAGCATGGATGCGTTAGAGCGTTATCGTGGCTGTTTGCTGGGGCTGGCAGTTGGGGATGCGGTGGGGACGACGTTGGAGTTCAGGCCGCAAGGGACGTTTAAGCCGATCGATGATATGCTGGGGGGAGGTCCATTTCAGCTTCAGGCGGGTGAGTGGACGGATGATACTTCGATGGCACTCTGTCTGGCGGCGAGCCTGGTTGAGTGTGAGACGTTTGATGCACGCGATCAGATGCGACGCTATCTGCGCTGGCGCGATGAAGGCTATATGGCGAGTAATGGCGTCTGCTTCGATATCGGAGGGACGGTTGCGGCGGCGCTCCATATTTTTGAGCGGACGGGCAATCCATTCGCGGGCTCAATTGATCCTGCTACGGCGGGCAATGGGTCGCTGATGCGCTTGGCTCCAGTCCCTCTGTCTTATGCGAATCGCCCTGAGATGGCTATCGAGCAGGCGGCGAATAGTTCGCGTACAACACATGGAGCGGCGACGGCGGTGGATGCCTGCCGCTATTTTGCAGGTTTGATTATAGGAGCGTCGCGAGGGGAGGCAAAAGAAGTACTACTCTCTCCTGGCTACTGTCCCGTTCTCTCCTATTGGCAAGATCATCCCCTGGCTCCTGAGATTGCGGCGATTGCTGCCGGGTCTTTTAAGACGCGCAATCCGCCGCAGATCCGTGGAACGGGCTACGTAGTCAATTCGTTAGAGGCGGCTTTGTGGGCCTTTTATTTCAGTACGACGTTTCGCGATGGCTGCTTGCTGGCTGTGAATCTGGGGGATGATGCGGATACGACTGGGGCGATCTATGGGCAGTTGGCGGGCGCGTTCTATGGCGAAGAGAATATTCCGCTGGGTTGGCGGGAGAAGATCGTATTACGCAACGGAATTTTGTCGCTGGCACAACAGCTTTTCTCTTCCGCTCTATCCGCGTAACGGCGAGCTCATTTTGGAATGGGCCAATTCATATCGATTTAAGAACAAAAGAGCAAGATTCGAGAAGTTTCTCTATTCAACTTTTGATATACTGCTTCTACAAGGCATTCTACTCATGTAGAAATAGGCTCACAGAAGTTCTGTGAGCGGTAAGCAGCATCCAGGAGGCTTTATGGAAACTAGACTGAACCCATACATTAGCTTTAAAGACAACACCCGCGAGGCCATGAAATTTTATACAACGGTCTTTGGCGGCAAACTAACGATGAGCACATTCAAAGAACTCAACGCATCTCAAGATCCGAGCGAAGACAACAAAATAATGCATTCTATGCTGGAAGCCGACAATGGCATTACATTTATGGCTTCTGATACGCCGGACCGTATGGAATATAAAGTTGGGACGAACTATAGCATGTCACTCAGTGGTGACAACGAAGCAGAATTAAGAGGCTATTTCGAGGAGCTTTCGGCCGATGGCAACATCACAATGCCACTCGAAAATGCTCCGTGGGGTGATGCGTTTGGTATGCTCATCGACAAATTTGGCGTGTCGTGGCTCGTGAATATTGCAGGTCAAAAAGCATAATCACCAGCAAGCCATCAGCACGTCTCCGATTGCGGCAAGCTACTCCCAATTATGCTTGCCCAACCACTCGCAGCTTAAACCTGGACAGACAAAGATCTACTTCGTTGAGCGTGCACCTCCGGCTTACGGGATCGCCGGTGTGAACCGGAGCGTGCCTCCAGCATAGATGATGAGCACTTCGTCATTGTTCAGTTCATAACGCTCGGCGGTTGAGAGCGCCTGGAAGAAGCGAGCCTCCTGCGCCATTCGAGCGGGGCTGCACATCATACGCGTGGAGCTTAGCGGACTAATGGAGAGGCGGTCGCCCGTCAAAGTATAGCTCGCGAAGTAGCGGTTGCAACCACCGCTACCACCAAGTCTGCCTGCCTGCTCACCTTCCATCGGAAAGGTGAGAGTGGATGGTGCCTCCGTTTGAATCATGCCCATATCCGTCTCAAAACTCACCAGCGTCCACGCACTACCAGCTAGCTCCATACTTCACCTCCTCGTTCATTGTTCCTTCTTTCAATCGCGCCGAAATGATAGACTTCAACAATCCTTTAGCATTATAGCTTAGAACCAAAATGACACATCTGTTACCTACCTCATTAGGATATACTAAAGTCAAGGGTTCATATTGTTTTTGCAGGATAGCAAAAATTGTTACACTCCATCTAGACAGGTGCGAGCAAAGAGAGCATGTCTTACACGTCTATAAGCGGATCAGGAGGGATGTATGAAGATTGGTATTGGGCTGCCGGCCTCGATCCCTGGCGTCAGCGGAGAATTTATTTTAGAATGGGCCAGAGAGGCGGATGCAGGTCCATTTTCGAGTCTGAGCATTATTGATCGCATCGTCTATGCAAATTATGAGCCGCTGATCGCACTGGCAGGAGTTGCGGGGGTGACGCGGCGCGTCCGTTTGATGACAACGGTGTTAGTCACGCCGCTGCGCAGCCCTGGCTTGTTGGCAAAGCAGGCGGCTAGCCTGGATGCGCTTTCTGGTGGTCGACTGACACTGGGGCTGGGCGTGGGTGGACGCGAAGATGAGTTTGAGGCAACGGAGAAGAGTGCGCGCAACCGGGGTCAGTATTTCGAGAGGCAGTTAGAGACGATGGCACGGCTCTGGTCTGGAGAACCTTTTAGCGCGACGGCAGGCCCAGTAGGACCGCCACCAGTGCAGGTGGGTGGACCGGAGGTGCTGATTGGAGCGTACACGGAGGCGGCGATCAAGCGCGTGGGACATTGGAATAATGGGTATATCGCGGGAAGCCAAGATTTACCGCAGGTGCCCCGATTCTTTCGGCTGGCAGAGCAGGCATGGCGAGATGCTGGTCGTCCCGGTCGGCCACGGCTAGTGGGTTGCTCGTATTATGGTCTGGGTCCAAATGCGACTGAGGGCATAGCCGCGACTATTGGCGACTACTACTCGTATTTAGGAGCTGGTGCACAGCAATTCGCGAGCCGCATCGCATCCACACCAGAGGCACTCAAAAGCCTGATTAAGACGTTCGAGGACGTCGGCGCTGATGAGCTTACACTCTGGCCCTGCATCGCCGAATTGGAGCAGATGCAGCGGTTGGAAGATGTGATTAGTGGCTAGAAGAGGAACGCTATACCTTCCCCTTGCTGTATACTTACCTTTGTAGCAACTTGTGTGCATCTCTAAGTTCAGGAGCAACACTACTTCGCGTAGCGACGACCCTTGCGGTTGTCGTTGGTGGGATATGCTCTCAAGCTGCCAACGACAACCGCAAGGGTCGTCGCTACGCGAGATGGGCGACAAGAGGATCAACCGTTCTTTATACTATAGAAGAGAGGGTTATTTTGGAACAAACGGAAAAGCCTGGAGATTTAGAGTGGCAAGAGCGAGAATGGAATATCGGGACGCTCAAGGGTCTGCGTGCGGGCACGAAGGCGGCGGGGTTGATTGAGCATGGGATGTACGCGGACGGGACGCTGTTGCAGAATGCAGTGCACGTTTTGGTGGGACGAGAGGAGGGGCCGGTGCTCTATATCCAGGCGGCGGTACACGGAGATGAGGTGAATGGCGTCGAGGTGCTGCGTCAGATTGTCACCGGCCTTGATCCACAACAGTTGAGAGGCGTCCTGATCGTGGTGCCCGTTGCTAACGGGCCAGGCTTTGTCATGCATCAGCGACGGCATCCCGCCGACCGGGAAGACATGAACCGCGTCTGGCCGGGCAAGGTCGATGGCTCTGTTAGTCAGCAGACAGCCTATAATCTGTATCAGCAGGCCATTCAACATGCGCAGTACGTCATCGATCTGCATACGGCGAGCAGCAACACGCAGCTCCATGTGGTCTATGGCCATAATGATGCCGGCAGCCGCGCCCTGGCCGAAGTCTTCGCACTGGATATCCTATTGGAAGAGGAGGTGGACGAGAATCTCAAGCAGTTCCGCTTCCAGGGCAAGCTGCGCAACATGCTCAATGAGCAGGGCATCCCTGCGATCACACCCGAACTGGGAGGCGATAACCGCCTGGAGATGGAGAACGTTGCGCTGGGCGTTCGTGGCGTCACCAATGTTCTAAAGTATCTTAAGATGATTCCAGGCGAGATTGTGCCGCCCGATCGGCCACAGATCACTCTGCATGGCTCACATATGGACGGCGTCTTCGCCCACCAGGGCGGCTTCTGGATTCGCCAGGTGAAGGGCGGCGACCGCGTCAGCCAGGGGCAAACGCTTGGCCATATCTACTCTCTGCGCACATTTGAAGTCGTCGAGGTTCTCACCGCCCCCTATAATGGTCACATACTTGGCACAACCGACTCGCCGACCATCAACCTCGGTGATAGCGTCATAACCATCTGCCACACCGACTGACGCGTAGCGACGACCCTTGTGGTTGTCGTGGTCAGCAAGTCATAAAACAAACTACTACAGCGAGCAAATGCACGACAACCACAAGGGTCGTCGCTACACGAAAGCCAAGAATAGCAATAAGATATGTAGTAGAGAAGGAGGCGAACAGAGAGCATGAGAAGACAAAAGCAGGAAAAGAAACCTATCAAGAGGCGTACTTTTTTACAAGGAACTCTTCTCACAACACTTGGACTCGGCCTGACTGGCGCGGGCACCCTTTACTATGCACACGATATCGAACCGGCCTGGTTCGATATCACCATGCATCAGCTTTCTCTGCCTCATCTCTCCCAGGCATTTCATGGCTACCGTTTATTGCAGATCAGCGATATCCATGCCGATGATGCATTTATGAATACTGAGCGCCTGCACGGCCTGGTTCAGATAATCAACGATCTGCACGCCGACATGGTCGTCATTACAGGCGATTTCGTGACGGATTATCTGCCCGAGGCTAGACAGATATTGTTCGAATTGAACCGATTGACGGCAAAGGACGGCGTCTTCGGCGTGCTCGGCAACCATGATCATCCATCTGGAGTAGAATGGATACGCGATTGCGTACGCGAGGCGGGAGTACAGGAGCTCGCGAACAAGGTGCACACAATACGGCGTGGAGATCAGATGCTGCACCTCATCGGCATGGACGATTTGTGGCCTGAAAACGAGGGAACACCCGCTCCAGTCTGGACGCATAAGCCACTCCTACAACAGCTCACCTCGAACCTTCCAGGCGAGGGGGTGGCGATATTACTTGTCCACGAACCTGATTTCGCCGATGTCGCCGCCGAGAACAGCCGCATCGATCTCCAGCTCTCCGGCCACTCTCACGGTGGACAAGTGCGCATCCCCTTCCACGGGCCGGTAATCCTCCCTCCACTCTCCCGCCGCTATCCCCAGGGGCTCTACACTATAAAAAACCTGATTCACTATACCAATAACGGCCTGGGTATGCTCCCGCCGCATGTCCGCTTCAGTTGCCGCCCTGAAATAGCCCTCTTCGAACTCTTTCCTGTGTGATAGTAGATAGTACCTCCAATCGTCAACGAAGGCACATCAGGAACAAAAATAGAGAACTTTACGTCACTATAAAAGTGAACGCTATAAAGGATATGCAGCCTGTCTGTGAGCGGCTGCGCTATCTATTCCTTTACTCAAGCGGGACAGGAAACAGAAAATAGGACAAACAAAAGGAAACAGAACATGCGTATCAAACTATCGCTCGGCATTTTGCTCATCTTATGTACTTTATTGCTGGCTGGAATTTTCTCACATAGTCTGGCTTATGGCGCAAACAAGCACATCAAAGACTATAACGTACTACTCGCACAATTCAAGGCCAGCGGAGCTACCGTACGCCCACAGCATGCGACTCATGCCTTCCAGCCTTTTAGCGTGCCCGCTCATCAGATCATGATTAACAAGGGTGTAGTGGACGTACTAGTTTATAGAGATAGCAAAAGCGCCGCCGCCGAAGCTGCCACCATTTCCCCAAAGGGATTCATCATCGGCAATGCCATCATGGAAGGAAACTTACAACCTCACTTCTACAGAAGCGAACGTTTCATCCTTTTTTATAATGGTAATGACCCGACTATACTACACATCCTAATGCAGGTCGTAGGCAAGCAGATTGCCGGTGTATAAATACTTCCTTCTCATATAAGAAGATTTAAAAATGGATACATTCTTACGAAGATGCCGCATCACAAAAGACTATCAAGCGTTGAATACCGATCCATTTATGGTGCAGGCTAATGAGCTGTTTTATGTAAGCGAGAAGATGGATTTCTGGAATGGCAATCTTGATTGGATATGGATATGGTGCACAGATCGACGCGGAAAAAGTGGATGGGTTCCTAAGAAGATGATTCACATGAATAGTGATAACACTACTGCGACCACCTCTTCTGCTTATTCTGCGCTGGAGCTGACGGTTGTCACAGGGGACGAGTTAGAAGTTGTGGAGGAAGAAAGTGGCTGGCTCTGGTGTGTTGATCGGCAAGGGAACTGTGGATGGGTGCCGCTGGAGCACACTCAATACAGGTAGCTCACGACGGCGGCTTTCTTGTATCCCTGTGCGTTCGTGTGATGATGAAAGCGGCAAGTATGGTCATGCATGCGATGAGCAGCCCAGACTCACCAGTCCAGATCGAGGTGTCGGCACCCTTTGTGAATGCGTCGAAGATCTCCAGGATGATGCCGTTCCAGGCCGCGTGCAGGAGAATCGAGGGCCAGAGGCTGCCAGTTGTGAGCCTGAGATGCGCGCTTATACAACCCAGGGAGGTAATGGTGACGAGAAAGATGCAGGCGACGACGATCTGCGACAGGGAACTGGAAGAAGGAGTCAGCAGGATGAGCGGCCAGTGCCAGAGCGACCAGATGATACCACTAACAAGGATAGGGCGAGGCACTCCCGCATCAATGAGACGCGTGAGCATGTAGCCGCGCCAACCAATCTCTTCGCCGGTGGCGCTTACGATCTCTCCACCGACGATGAGGAGCAAGCTTCCAGTAAGGGCGAATAAAGAGGGATTGGCACCTACAAGTGACAAGAGAAATGCGACGTTCGTGGATACATGGAAATGCACTAGTGGAGTGATTCCTGTTTTCCAGGCAATTCCATAAGCGAGCAGACCAATCGCCAGTGGAGTGAAGAGGGCGACGGCGAGTGGTTGCACCAGACGTTTGTTTAAGAAGAGGGAGCTCATGGGGAATTTCTCGCGCAGGAGAAGGCGGGTAAGAAGCGCAGCACTGCCCGGCGTCCACATAAATAAAGTCATTGCTATAGTATCGTGCTTTCCGATGATTAACCAGTAGAAGAGGATTGAGAGGGCAACAAGCAAGGGAAAGAAGAGGAGTAATTCACGCTGAGCAGAGGTCTTCTGTTGATCAAGACTTGCGACTGTTACAAGTGATGGAGAGCGCGGCGATGCAATACCTGGAATTGCTTCATCTGTTCTTACCAACATTGACATATCCTTACAACATATATTTCATTCCGCTGCATACTCATCGGAGTAGAGTCTAAAAAAATGAGTAGCAACGAGCAGAGATAGCTGCTTCTCATCAATAAATATAGCATGCATACCTCAAGAAATCGTAAGGAAAAGGTAACTTTTTGATGTATTTTCTATTTGCTTTTTTACGCATTTCAGACTGAGCCCGAAATGCGTAAAAAAGCAAATAGAAAATATAAAACTTTAATTTGTTAAGGTGTAAAGCCGCTGAAACTTTTCGGTCAGGTAATCTACAAAATACTGTGGTTTTACGCCTTCTCCAGTTAAGCGCGTCAATAACTCTTGTGGAGTGTAGATTGCTCCGTAGGCGTACATGTGCTCGCGCAGCCAGCGCAGGACGAAGGATGTATCTCCACTCGCCAGGCGCTGGTCGAAATCGGGAAACTCTTGATAGAGCTTGTGTCGGATCTGCGCCGAGTAGATGTTGCCGAGCGTATAATTGGGGAAGCTGCCGAAGCCGTGCGACCAGTGCATATCTTGCAGCACACCTACCGCGTCGTTCTCTGGCACCACACCCAGGTACTCCCGATATTTCTCATTCCACAGTGTAGGCAATGACTCGACCGAGATCTCCCCATTAACCAAAGCCTTCTCCAACTCGAAGCGGATCACGATGTGCAGATTATAGCTGACTTCGTCGGCCTCAATGCGAATAGGGCCCGGCTCAACGGTGTTCAGGGCGCGCACAAAAGTGGGGATGTCGAGCGAATCGAAATGCTCTGGAAAGGCTTCGCGCAAGAGGGCGTATTTGCCCTGCCAGAAGGGCTCGGTGCGGCCAAGCATGTTTTCCCAAAAGCGAGATTGCGACTCGTGTACGCCATGTGAGGTGCCGCCGGCAAGCGGAGTCCTCATCAGCGTCCAAGAGCTACCCTGCTCATAGAGCGCGTGGCCGCTTTCGTGCAGGCACGCCATCAGGAGCGGCAGAAGATAGTGTTCGTTGTAGCGCACGGTGAAGCGCACGTCAGCGGGGGCGGCGCGATCGACGGTGAAGGGGTGAGCCGAGGTGGCGATCATGCCGTGCGTGAAGTCATAGCCGATGCTGGCGGAGAGCTTCTCGCTGAGCGCACGCTGGCGCTCAAGTGGAAAGTCGCCGTGCAGGCAGGAGCTATCAGGCACATGACCACTGGCCTGAATGCGCCGTAGCATGTTTGTGCTCGCATTGCGTACCGGGGCAAATAATGCTTCCAGGCGGGCGGACGTCAGACCCTCCTCGCTATCGTCGAGAAGCGCATCGTACCGCGTCTCAGCGAATCCAAGATGATCGGCAACCTCGCGCTGCAATTCCACGATCCGCTGTAGCCAGGGAGCGAAGCTGGCGAAATCATTATGCTTACGCGCGGCAGCCCAGTGCTCATCGCTGATAACCTGGGTACGTGAAAGCTCTTCGACGAGTCGGGCCGGTAACTTCGCCTCTTTGTCATAGAGACGCCGTGTCTGACGAATCAGGCCACGATCAGTATCAGTGAACTGAGATTGCGGCACGACCTCCTCCAGCTCTTTGATCAGCTCACCCACACGCGGCGCGCTAACGCGCTCATGCTGAATGCTCTGTAGCGTCGTCAACTGGTACATCCTGGCCTCAATTGCGCCTACAGGCATCGTCGTCTGCAGATCCCAGTACCCCAGCGTCTCCAATGCCTGAAGATCACAGATCTCTTGCCAGCGTTTTAAGAGCTCGCTGATGCGCTCATCGCTGCGAGTGAAGCTGATATTTGCATCTGAGGGCTGCTCTCTCGTTGCCATACTTAGACCTTTCTTATTCCAACTACATACAGGCTTATCATTATATGACACCTGTGAGAGAGCTTGTTTACAAGGAATGCAGCCACATTCATCTTCTGCCACTCAGCTAGATCCGATCGAATCACCAATGCAACTTTTGTATCAAACATCATAAAAAAACAATCCTTTACTTAGAGAGTGTGTCTGAGGCTCATCGCATCCACATTCTTAGGAGACGAGAGAGAGCAGCTTCGCTGCCTGAATAGGTTGTAGTGTATAATTTTACTTTTTCTACATTTTTAAGCAAAGCTTAAAAATGTAGAAAAAGTAAAATTATACACGAATGCAACGAGCGCCGAAGGCGCGAGAACGTGGTAGTGATGGGCCTCGGACACTTTCTTGTAAATAGAACGAAACTCTCTCCTCATCCATCCACATCGCAGAGCCCTCAGACATCCCTTCGCCCAGCGATAACGTTGAGAAGGTTATGTAGCAGTCTTTCATCGTCAAGAGAAAGCTCGCTCAGAAAGTCCCGGTTTAGCTGATCCATCTCGTGATCGAGCGGCGCTTGCAGCTCACGCCCACGCTCCGTCAACACAACTCGGTTGATGCGCCGATCGGTTGCATGCGATTGGCGCTCCACCAGTCCGGCATGCTCCAGGCGATCTAGTAGCCCGGTCATCGTTGCGCTATCAAGAACTAAACGTTCACTCAGTTCAGCTCCACTCTGATTATCTCGCTCCCAGAGCACTTTGAGCAGCGCATACTGCGGCGGAGTCACGCCGTACGCCACCAATCGCTGCTTGGCCGACTGCGTGACCCGCTGATATGCCTTGCCCAGATAAAAGCTCAAGCAATCCTCAATCTGATCCATAGAGACTCCTGATTTAGAATCTACACCTCTTCTTGCAACGATCTACACGCTAGTATAAAGTATACAAAATACTTTTGCAATAGTTGCTTGTGTGCGAGTAATTTGTATCCTAGTGAAAATTATAGAAAACACATTTTTATAAAGCCTGGAAAGCTTCTGGAAAGAAACGTTTACTTATGAAGTCTGTTTACAACCGGGTCTTTACTAAAACATCATGTATCAAGCCTCCCTCTTCTTCTCTCTTTCCTGATATACTCACCAGGAGAATGATCTATAGCGGTATGTATAGATCTGGCCGAAGCATTTACAGTAGTTACTTTCTACATATTTTATATTTAACTCCTTATTCGGAAACCTAAGTGCGGAGCACTAGCCGCGAGCAAGCGGCGTTGGTTTCCGTAGAAGATCTAAGTAAAAAAAGAGAGCTTGATTCTATCAGGTGATAATACCTTCAGGCTGATTTGCATTGCACTCCTGTGTATGAGGAAATGATGGAAATAACTTTTGCGCCTACATGCGTACATTGCGGAAATACTATTGAGTATCCTGAGAAATCCTATTGTAACAGGTGCGGAAATGCCTGGGATGCTCCTTCTGAGGCACCCTCTTCGCAGTTGCCGAATTGGATGGTCCAGGAGAATGATCTTCTCCCTTCAACACGCCTCATGTCTTCCTTACATCTTTTGCCAGATCCCTCTACTATACAGGAGGAATTAGGTAGGGAATTTCAGAATACAAGCAGCGAGGTAGACGAGCCTACCGATTTAGATACCATTTCTACGCCTGACACATATATCGAGGCAGACGCACCCACCAATTTAGATACCTCTCGCAACGTGGGCCCATATATCAAGGTGGATGTGGCACCTACTGGTGTTATCAAAGAGGACCGGTTGGATCAACGGCAGGAAGACTTCTCACCGACAGGTACAATCGAACCCTCCTCTGCTCGCACATTTAGTTCAGATGAAATATTAGAGAGGCTGCGTCAGCTTCAGGAACAGATTCCGCAGTCCCTGCTGATGCTGCGTGAAACATCGACTCAACTCGCTCCACTCACACTTGACGAGATACTGGAAAGGCTACATATGCTACGAGCAAAAATACAAAGGGGAGAGACACAACAATATTTCCCAGGCAACCGGCAAGATAACGCGGAAATGTTGCTGGCCTGGCGCTCACATGTGGAGCAGGCGTACAAAACAATTGAGTTTCTGGAAGGTCTCTCGATCGAGCCGGAGTACACGGATGTGTTACATTCGTCGCTCACGGAGATGAGCCGTCATCTTGATTTTACCTTACCATATCAGGTTATGCTGGTTGGACCTGCTGGTACAAATATCGGTATGCTGCTGGGCACATTGCTCGGTGAGAACATCTTCGTGGATCTCCTTCGCCTCTCCGTCAATGCCATCCGCGTGGCTGTACACTTTTGCGACGAAAATGAGCAAGAGAAACTGACCGTCTCCTTCTCTGATAATGAGCGGCCGGCCGAGGTGTTCGCGCGTTCCGAGTGGGAAACGATCTGGTCCGAGCTGGAAAATTCACCGCAAGGGGCTGGCGAAGTTAAACACATCGAGATAAACGTACAGACTCGTACTCATCCACTTCTTCCTGTGGGGAGCACCTTTATTGCAGTGCTTAGCAATGGCGTGAACGAGATCGATGCGCAAGTTCTCCTGGACGAGGATCTGAGTCAGAGCGACGCTATCCTTCTGGTTGTAAACACTCCTTATTTTCCAATCGGGGCGGTGCGGCACCTTGCCAAACATATCATCACGAAGATATCCGCGAACAAGAGTCCACGGCAGATTTCGGAGATGCTCTTTGTTGTGGCAGGCCACGATGAGAAGGTGACCAGTTTAGAGACGATGCATACGCTCGGTAAAGGGTTGCATCTGCTGCACTCTGTCCTGCCTCAGAACTATAGCAAGCAACATCATCATGGTCCAGGCAAAAGCTTTTTCTTCTATCCGATACAGATCGAGCAAGCCTTTTTTGCCATGATGGGCCTGCAGAAAGAGCCAATGAATGCGGATCTGCAAGAGGGTGCAAGCCGCTACTACGAAAGCGCTCGTGCAAACTACGAGCAACTCAAATATCTTGAGCCCGGCACTCCCTCTCCGTTCAACACGCAGGGGTTTGACGAGATGACGCAAGAGCAGCATAAAGGGATGCTCTTTCTCAGTAGTATCTCAGAACTCACACACGATCTACAGCAGTTTTTGCGTGCGCATCGCTCACATACTCAGTTAGCGCTGGTAGAAAGTGCGCGTATGAAGTCGTTGGAGTTGGTAGAAGAACTCTGCTGGGAAAAGCTCGAAGGCTACGGCATTCACGTCTCCAACCGCAGCCTGGACACAACAGGACGAGCTTTGCAGGCATTTGAGAGGAAACGTCTCGCCACTCATCGTGTGCAAATTACAAAACGGATGCACATTATGCAAAATGCCTGGAAAGAGGCTTTAAGAGATTTTGAAATCCAGACTCGAATGGATGAAAAGGCCGAGACGACGTTTCACAGAGAGTTGGAAGCCGCTCATCGGAGAGCTGGAGAATATGTACTTCGTCGTATCCAAAAGGGATATTTTGACAGGTACTTCGAAACGGGAATGCATCGATCGGGAATTATCTCCAGCCTTACTATAGACAGGCTAGGAGTAGAGGTTCATCTTTGGGAATTGCTCGGCAAGCTGCGAATAAGCTTGCAGACTGCCATTGAAAAGGAACTACAGAAGCCTGCATATGCACTTGCACAAGCTTTTCTCACACCATTAGAACTGAGAGAAAAGGCTGGTGGTCCTTTAAATATACCCGAACTCTCTTTCGATGAGTCAAAAGCATCACTCGACGATATTCTTAAACAATATCATGCAATCAAACACGATATTTATGAAAAAGCTCATCAAGCTTGTCAATGGATCACTTTTAGCGAACTCTTGAGTGATGAACGAAGACTGAGTTTCAAGACTCCAGCAGTGAGTCAATTCATCGCATTTGTCCAGGCATATGAAGGGCCAGAGAACGATTTTTATCAGCAAGCGCACGAGCATCTGCAAACTCTGCTCCTTGAGATACAAAAAGGCATCGCCGAACGAACGGAACGAGCAATCATTGATTCTCTACGCTACGAACTGGACAAGCTAGACACGTACGAAGTCTATGATCGCGACGAACAAGAGGAAGTATCAACTCAACCCGGTGCCTTTACTCTTCTTATTCAAGAGTTAGAGGACCGATTGGTCGAGCGTCTGCGCTTCTCCGAAGAGTTTGGTCAAAAGCTCGATGCGATACTTTATCCCGATGCCAAAAATACTACCTTCTGGTGGAGCCTGCTTCGGGATGTACAGGAAATAAAGGGGGGAAGTCCTTCTCTTCTAGAAACGAGTGGAATAAGCAGTTAAGCGCTCCGCAAATTCGCGTTGCTCTCTATGAGATCTAGTCATTTTTGCATGTTCTACATTTTTGCAAACTTTTGCGTGATGCGCAAAAGTTTGCAAAAATGTAGAACATGCAAAAATGACTAGATAAGAAAGGCACGCTGATGGACGCAAAGTAGGAGAGGTCCGCTCACTGCTCATATTGAAGAATAGCAATGCCAACCAGGACGAGAGCACAGCCAATAATTTGCCCAATGTCTAGATACTGACCAAGCCAGAAGTATGCAACGACACCGCCTGCGACAAGCTCAAACATGGCCGCGATGCCTACGCGGGTAGCGTCGATGCGGCGTAATGCATTCTGAACCAGGGCAAATGGAATAGCCATACCAATCACACCCACCAGAACGATAAGCAAGACATGGTCAGCCTGCCAGGTCGCTGCCGGAACAGTCCACGGCGGCTGTAGAATGAACCAGAAGATGCTGGCGACGAACGCGCCCCAGGTGGTAGATTGCAAAGCAGGCACATGTTTCCCAACATACCGTCCCATAACGAGAAAGGCTATATAGGTGAGCAATGAGAAGAGTGCATAGAGCAGACCTAACGCATCCATCCCTCCCAACCGCACCCGCCATACATCGGTCACCAGCGTCACGCCACCTAAAGTAAGCAAGATAGCAATAATCATCACCAGAGGGGGAAACTTCCTGCGCCATAGGCTCTCGCCTATCACCATCCATGCCGACGCACTGAACTGAATCACCAACGTTATGGCTATAGGAAGCCTGCTAATGGCGAGAAAGTAGCAAAAGGTGACCAGCGCCAGAGAGATTCCATAGGCTACAACCCGCTTCCAGTAGTGTAGGACCAGGCGGAGACCACCAATCTGCTTACTCACCAGCAGTAACGCACACAGAACTAACCAGCCAAACAGCATACGAAACTCCACCAGCGTCACCGGCGAGATCCCCGCATCCAATAGAGACCGCGAGAGGCTGCCATTGACACCGAAGAGCGTGGCAGCTACGATCACCATAATATAGCCCTGCATGCGGCTAGTCTGCTCAAGACTACGCGCTGAATTCTTCACAGTTCATCCTTTCGGTAAAGACGCAGTCTGGATCATGCGCTCGCCCAGCAGCCGCAGCGCATCTCTTAATTCCGGTGGATTATGCACAACAAATGGGAGGTTGATTGCCATCAAATAGCGCGCCATCCCATCTACATCATCGTACTGTTCTCGTAACAGAACACCAGTCTCTGTGGGTGTCAGCGTTCCGTATAATGTGGACATTCTCTGCTGCACGGTAGACAGATCAGCCTGGAACTCGACTTCCACTTGCGTACTATCCGCCGTATATTTTGCGCGCATAAACTCTTCATAATCGAACTCCTCGGCTTTCTTGAAGATCTCGGAGAGGACCTGATGCTGCTGGATGCGGTCCAGCCGGAAGGTGCGGTAGCCCTGGCGCAGGCAGCAGTAGGCAACCAGGTACCAGTGCCCTTTCCAACCAGTGATGCCGTATGGCTCGACCTTGCGGTGCGTACTCTCTTTATTGGTCGAAAGATAGTCGATGGCGAGGCGCTGAGAGGCGTGGATGGCAACACTGAGGTCGATAAGGAGAGAGGCATCGGGCTGGGACTGCTGGTTATGTGGAAAGAGGACGAGATGGGAGCAGACGGCTTGCAGCCTTTCACGCGCCTGTATCGGCAGAACTCGCGAGACCTTTGCCAGTGCGCCTTCAACAGCCAGCGAAGATTGTCCGATCTCTAGCCAGGTACTCGCCAGCAGTCCAAGCAGAACGGCTGTCGCCTCCTCTTCAGTGAACATGAGCGGAGGCAGCTTGAAGCCGGGGCGGAGGCGATATCCTCCGATTCTTCCCGCGTTTGCCTCGACCGGAATACCCATATCTTGCAGTGTTGTCACATAGCGACGCACCGTTCGTACATCAACTTCCAGACGAGAAGCCAGCTCCGGACCACTGATAAATGGCCTGGCTTGAAGCAATTCGAGCAGAACGAGAACACGACTTGTAGGATGGTACATGACTACACATAGCTTTCTACAATCTTTCAAGAAAATCTTTTAAACAAGGACTCCTCCTGTCCGCTTTTCATGATACGCTACAAAAGGTGAACACATCAAGCGAATTTTGTTGGTATCTTAATGCAAAAGGAAGGAAAGATGCTTCATGAGCAAGCAACCCTTTACAGTACACATTCCACAAGCGACAATCGATGACCTACGTGAACGCCTCAGCCGTTCGCGCTGGCCAGATGAGGTTGCGGATGCAGGTTGGGATTACGGAACTAATTTAGCCTACCTGAAAGAACTGGCTGATTATTGGCAAAACCAGTTCGATTGGCGGGTGCAGGAACAGAAGCTGAACACATTTACGCATTTTCGTACCAATATAGATGGTATTGGTATTCATTTCATCCACGAGCGCGGCAAAGGCCCTGATCCTATGCCAATTATTCTGACTCATGGTTGGCCTGATAGCTTTTATCGTATGGTCAAGATCATCCCGCTTTTAACCGATCCCGCCAGTCATGGTGGTAATCCCGCCGATGCTTTCGATGTTATCGTTCCATCTCTCGTAGGCTTTGGATTTTCAGATCGGTCAACAATCCGAGGCATGACGGTCTCACGCATCGCCGACTTGTGGGCGCGCTTAATGACCGAGACACTAAGCTATGGGCGCTTTGCTGCTCACGGTGGCGATATCGGCGGTGGTGTTACACAACGCTTAGCCATGTCACACTCTGAGAAGCTCGCTGGCATTCATCTTACCGACGTGAATTACCCGTATTTCAGCCAGAGGCCCACGAACCTTACAGAAGCGGAGCAAAAATATGTGCAAGCGAGTACAGCATTTCTGTTCCAGGAGGGTGCGTATGCTATGATGCAGGCGACGAAGCCACAAACAATCTCCTATGGGCTGAATGATTCTCCAATTGGGCTTGCAGCATGGATTATCGAGAAGTTCCGCGCGTGGAGCGACTGCGATGGAGATGTCGAACGACGCTTCAGCAAGGACGAGTTGCTCACCAACCTTACCATCTATTGGGCGAAGGGAACGACCAGTGCCGCTGACTCTTCGAATCGTCTTTACTACGAGGAGATGCATAATCCAACACCGCCGACGTATGAGGAACATAGCTCCGTGCCGACAGCGGTTGCCCTCTTTCCGAAAGATATTACTCCTGCGCCAAGAGAATGGGCAGAGCGCACCTTGAACATTCAGCGATGGACACAGATGCCACGCGGGGGCCACTTTGCAGCTCTGGAAGAGCCAGAGTTGCTCGCTGAAGACATTCGTGCCTTTTTTCGCCCTCTGCGCTAATCAGAAATAAGACATCTCTACGTGCAAACATGAGCCTGAGCCATTGCTATCCGATCCTGGATAGCAATGGTCTGCTACCTGACATAGCAGTTTACACAAACTTCTAGATAGAATAATGTGCAGCCACTCCAAATTATGAGCCAATCTAGCAATCTTGACGTATTATTAAAGTAGGGTATAAACCTCTCATTGAGGAATTTTCCAGATGCTCAGAAGTGCATTTTTGTTAAAAGTGCCTCCTAATAGACAAATGCCGACCCGTATGCAAGAAAGATCTGAAAAAACACGACTTGGAGTTTGTGAAAAGCATGAGTACAACCGTTGATATTGTTATTATAGGGAGCGGCGTGGCTGCTCAGTCGATTGCCTTCCGCTGCAGTTCTGCGGGGCGTAGTGTGATGGTTATTGATTCCCGGCCCTTTGGAGGCACCTGCGAACTGCGTGGCTGCGAGCCGAAGAAGATCTTCGTCAACGCCGCCGACATCGTGGATTGGAGCCGACGCATGCAGGGCAAGGGTATTTCGCCAGCGTCCGCCATCTCCTGGTCCGATCTCCAGCACTACAAACGTTCGTTCACCGATCCTGTTTCGGCCAGCATTGAGCAGAGCTTCCAGAAGGCAGGCATCCAGATGCGACACGGGCGAGCGCACTTTGTGGATCAGACCACGCTGCAGGTCGGCGATGAGACAATCACTGCTCGCTTTATCATACTCACCAACGGCGCACGGCATGCACCACTAGACGTACCCGGCGAGGAATATCTCATCACCAGCACTCAGTTCATGGAGCTAGAAGAGCTACCACAGCGCATCGTCTTCGTAGGCGGCGGCTATATAGCCTTTGAATTTACGCATGTTTCCGCCCGCGCTGGAGCCGAAGTTCACGTCATCGATCGAGGTGCCCGGCCGCTCAGCAAGTTCGATGCAGATCTAGTCGCGCAACTTGTGCAAGAGACCGAAGAGTTGGGCGTCAAGCTGCACGCAAATACAACTCTGAAGAGCATTGAGAAGCATGGCGACCACTTCCACGTCTCAGCGGAAGAGGGGTCGCAGCAGATTGACATTGAGGCCGACCTGGTTGTACACGCGGCGGGCCGGGTGCCGGAGATCGAGGATCTGAAGCTTGAGGTGGCGGGAGTCAAATACGACAAGGGCGGCATTACAGTCAACGAGTATCTACAGAGCGTGAGCAATCCAGCGGTGTATGCGGCTGGCGACGTGGTGGCGAGCGGGAAGCTGCCTTTGACGCCCGTCGCTACTCTGCAAGGCGATATCGTGGCAGATAATATATTGAATGGCAATCAACGCAAGCCCAACTACGAAGGCATCCCCAGCGTCGTCTACACCATTCCCCCTCTAGCACGCGTGGGATTGGACGAGGAGACCGCTAAGGAACAAGGGTTGAAGTTCACCACGAAAAAAGAAGACACTTCCGGCTGGTACTCCTCGCGGCGGGTGGCAATCTCGCACAGCGGCTTCAAGGTTCTCATTGAGGATGACACACAACGCATCCTGGGCGCGCACCTCTTCGGCTGGCACGCCGACGAGACAATCAATCTCATCGGGCTGGCAATCCGCAATGGTCTACCAGCCAGCGCACTCAAAGACATGGTCTACGCATTTCCTACCAGCGCATCGGATCTCAATTCTATGTTTTAGATCTGTCGATTCAGTATATGCTGATACGGGATCAGGCATGGGTGCTCCACTCAGACGCAGCGGGAGCGCCTAATCAAGCCGTTGATGCAAGAACTCAATGGTACGCTCCCAGGCAACGCGAGCAGCCTCGGCGTCATACTCAGGGCGATTCTCCTCGAAGAACCAATGCCTGGTCCCTGGATACGTATAGACGGTAACCGGCCTCCCCGCAGCCTGGAGCGCCTGCTCCATCTCCGCAACCGACTCCGCCGGATGGAAGAGGTCATCCTCCGCGAAGTGGCAGAGGTATGCGGCCGAAGCTCTGCGATAGTCCAGTCCGAGGTAGGAGTCATAAAAGGTCACGACTGCGGCGGTCTCCTCGGCCAGGGTGACGGACATGTCGAGCGCGTAGGCACCTCCCAGCGAGAAGCCGACGAGGGCGAGATTGTCGTGACCGTTCGCCGGATGGGTCGCAGTGTATTGGTGTAGCACCTGCACTGCTCCCGCGATGTCGCCGCGCCACCGCTCCACGTCGCGATCCAGTGCCTCGCTCAACGCTTGCGCTTCCTCGACGGTGGCGGTCGTCCTGCCGCGGTAGAGGTCGGGAGCGAGCGCCACAAAGCCCGCTTCCGCAAGACGGTCGCAGACTTGTTTGAAGATGTCAGTGAGGCCCCACCATGCATGCAGGACCAGCACCCCTGGTCCGCTGCCCTGTTCGGGAACGGCTAGATAGGCGCTGATCGTTCTCCCATCAGCCTGAAATTCTCTCATATTACTCTCCTTCGAAACACAAGAAATAGAGAACACCTTTTTTGTTTTGTCCACCGTTGTCTAAAACTTCCCCGTTTCTGGTCAGAAGCCATGAACAGTGATCGGTTCCTGCGTCTCTCTCGACACCTGCCCGGCACAACTCGCCGTACAGCAATCCATTCTCTCCGGCAAAGGCGAAAACGGTAACGGGAAGAGAAGGGTGGAGAGGCATGTGAGGGCGCGAACTCATGTAGCAAAATAGTCGAGCAGAGAGCGATGAGGGAAGATATAGCCACCACCAACCTTATACAGCAGAGAGTGCTCAGTGGCGTAGTTCAAAAAATTTGTTAAATTTTGAGGAATGGCATTATCTTTAGAACGAGAGAGCAGAAAACGTAGTAAAAAATGCCGTAGAAATACTGCTCCACCCGCAGTCAGTCCGGCAAACACGCCAATGATGAGCCCGATATAGAGTGCAGCAAAGGGCACGCCAAGCAGTCCGAAGCCAATGGCGGCAAGTGCTCCAATCGCCAGCCCGTTCTGCCCCGAGCGCCATATTCTCCCGCTCGGCCTCTTGCGCTGTCCCTGATCATCAGGCCCAACGACCACCCAGACGACCAGCCCGTACAGCAACAAAATCAACAACCCATACAGCAAGCCTCCAACCGAGACGCCCAGCACGCCCGCCAGCAGCCCACCAAGCAGCCAGACAAGTATATTTCGACGTAGCCCCCTCAAGATCGCAAGAATGTTATCCACCGGCACGATCCCGCTGCGAAACCAGATAAGCAGACTCCAGAGCAAGCCCGTCGCCAGTCCGGCCAAGATCCCGCTGCCCAATCCACCCCATCCTCCGAGCAATAAAGCGACAGGTGGCACAACAGCCAATCCAGCGATAAGTCCAAAGAAGGCAGAAAGAGCAAGACGGGAGGCAGTCGTCGGAAGCCAGTCAGGCTGCATATTTTCTAGATAGAACGCAGACTGATTGCGCACCTGCATCTGCCGCGCAATCTCCCCCAACCAGTGCCGCGTCTGCTCCTTCGAGTAAGGCTCATTATCCTCAACAATCCGCATTCTCTGCTCGATATAAGCCGCCAGAATCTGCTCGCGTTGCTGTTGAACTGATGCGGCTATAGGAAATAAAAGAGTGTTTTTTGAATGATAGACCAGCATGACGATAGTGAGCCAGAGTGGAGTCTGCATCAACGCGTGCAAGTTGGCATCTGTACGCCAGGTCTGGTGAATATCTTCAGCTTGCTCCCCTCCAGGGTCGAGATATGCCTCCACCTGCCGATCTGAAAGAGGCTGAATCTGCGCGTTACTGTGCACATCCAGGCGAGCGGGCTGAGCAAGATACTCGTCCTCGCGACAGCAGACCACAAGTTGCACACCAGGATGTTCCCGGTAGTAGACGTTGATCGCCTCAATACACGAAGTCCGTTCCTCCTCGACCAGTTCGTCCAGGCCATCAAGCAGGAGCGCGAGCAGGTCTACGCGCAGCCAGGGGCGGGCGGAATGACGCTCAACACCATATCGAGTCGCAAGTTCATCAAAAAGCCAGCCATCTAGCGTCCTCCGGCTCGCCCTCCAGGTCGAAAGATTGAAGACGACGGGAATGGGTTGCCGATCATCAGAGCGGGCACGGGCGAGTAGATCACTAGCAAGTGTCAGAAGCAGCGTCGTCTTGCCCGCCCCCGGCTCGCTCAAAAGCAGCAGCGAGCCAGCAGATTGAGCATAAAGCCCACTGATAGAAGTGCCGGAAGGCAACGGGGATGCATCATCGCCTTGCAGCCGAAAATGCCAGGGATCGACCAGCGATTTCAGAGGCTCAGGCCGATCGAGCGTCCGCACAAGCTCCTCATAGGGCGAACGTTGCAGCACACCCTCGATCCACATCCGCTCAACATCCTCAATTAAGCGAGTGCGAAGTTGTGCGGGTGGTAGGGGTGGCGGCGAATCGGCACGGCGGCGCGCTTTCACGATAGATTGTTTCCTTACTTTTTATTGAGTTATTCCAGTTGCCCTATTATAGCTGTGCTCAAGGTCGAACGCAAACAACTTGACAACCTTACCCTTCAAAATACATCAGTTAAAAAAGAGCTAAAACCGCAAAAGATTTAAAGTGTTTCAATGCCGCATAGCTATTTTACTATATATCTTGAGCAAGTCAATAATCTGACGGTGATAAACACATTGTGGAAGGAAGCAGATCTGAGATATAGTAGAACGTAGTGATAAAAGAAGAAATTTGAGATTGGAGTATAGTGACAGCAAGTGTTTATTCTCTTGTATGATTCTGGGTCTAGGCATGGAGAGTGATGATGGAAGAGAGCGAGTGGTCGTACGCGGACGTTTTGTTGGCCGAGCTGCGGGCGTGGAATGAATGTGAGGAGCAGATTGTCTCGTCGCATGTCACGCCGGCGCGTGAGGTGAGATACGCCGAGGTCGAGGAGGAAGTGAATGCGGCACTGCCAACTGAGATTCAAAGCCTGTATGAGCACCAGGCGTTGGCGCTTGAGTATGCATTAAAAAGGGAGCATGTGACGCTGGCGACTGCGACGGCTTCAGGGAAGACGCTGGCACTGGCGCTACCAGCACGGCTGAGGCGTATAGCGAACGGCGAGGCGTCGATGCTCTGTGTGGCCCCGACGCGGGCGTTGGTAGAGCAGTGGTGCGAGTATCTGCGGTCCTGGGACCCATCGGTAGTGGTGGAATCATACACTCAGGATACGCTAGAGGAGGCGCGGGGAGCCATTCGCAGGCGGGTGCAGTGCCTGGTGACGACGCCGGATATGATGCATGTCTCTCTCCTGGCCCATCATAGCCTGTGGTCGCACTTCCTCTCGCATCTGCAGGATGTGATTATCGACGAGAGCCATATCTATCGCGGTGTGTTCGGCTCGCACATGGGCCACCTGCTCAGGCGGCTACAGCGGATCTTGCGCTACTATCGCGTCTCCTCCCCAACCTTTCTCTTCGCCTCCGCGACCATAGGCAATCCAGCCGAGCACGCCTCGCTCTTGCTCAATCAGCCAGTGCATGCGATCACGCAAAACGGCGCGCCCAGTGGAGGACGCCGCATTGTTCTCTGGCAGCCTCCCGACAAGCGCACGCATAGCGATGAGGCGGCGGGATTGATGGCCTTCTTCCTCATGCGCGGCGTACGCACTATTCTCTTCGGGCAAGAACGCCAGTCGGTTGAGCGCATCGTACGCACGGTACGCAAGCAACTACCGGCGATGCAGCGTCAGCAGGTGGTGGCTTACCGAGCGGGCTACATGGCGGCTGAACGCCACGCTATTCAGCACAAGCTGGCGACGAAAGATCTGCTGGGCGTGGTCTCGACAACAGCCCTTGAGTTGGGAATCGATGTGGGTGACCTGGACGTGGCGATTCTAGATGGCTTTCCAGGCACGATCGCTTCCTTCTGGCAACAGGCAGGGCGGGCGGGCAGACGTGAGCGCAGCGCATTGACGATTCTGGTCTTGCGCGACGATGCTCTGGATCAGTATTTTGCTCTGCATCCAGAGAAACTGTTGGGGCAGCCAGCCGAGCAGGCGCTGATCAATGTGAGCAATCCATATATCCTGCCCGCCCATCTGTTATGCGCAGCTCATGAACGGCCGCTAGGAGAGCAGGAGATAGAGCGATTTGGGCCAGCAGCACATGCGACCGTTACCCGCCTGGTTGAGCAGGAGAAGCTCAAGCAGAATCAGGGCAAGTACTATATTCGCGGCAACGCGGAACACATTCCACGCGAGATCAATCTACGTCAGATAGGCAAGCGCTTCACGATTATGCACGGGGATCGCACATTGGAGGACACGGATGTTCATCACGCGATCAACGAATGCTATCCGGGCGCGGTCTACTTCAGCCAGGGCAATTCATATGTGGTGGAGCAGTTGGATTTACAGCGGGGCGAGATCCACGTTGCCGCACGCGATGTAGCCTACTATACTGATCCATTCGGAACTACAGATGTGCAGATTCTGGAGACGCAGGAGCAGATGACCCAGGCGGATGCTGAACTTCACGTTGGAAATGTGCTGATTACTCATCGTGTCAGCGGCTATGTGCGCAAGCATCAGACGTATCATAGCGTTCTGAAGAGAGAAGATCTGGCGGAAGAGCTGGAGATTCCGCTCGAAACAAAAGCGTTCTGGATGACGATCGATGATCCTTTGATCAACGAGCTGCTCTATAGACACTATGATCCGGCGGGCGCGCTGCACGCGGCGGAGCATAGCATGATCGCCCTGCTGCCCCTGATCGTGATGGGTGACCGGCGCGATATGGGCGGAGTCTCTATCCTTCCCGCCCATCCACAGACCGAGCGGGCAACGATCTTTATCTACGACGGCTATCCGGGCGGCATAGGCTACGCCGAGGAGGCATATCGACAATTTACTGCACTGGCGCGGGCCACGCACGAAGCCCTGCTAGCCTGCCCTTGCGAAACCGGCTGCTACGCCTGTGTACAATCCCCCTCCTGCGGCAACCAGAATCGATCGCTGGACAAAGCGGGCGCAATCTATCTCCTCGCCACACTATTGCGTACAAAGGTCGAGGCAGCTTGAGCAAATATGATGATACTACTAAAGAAAAGATGCCAAAAACCATTTGTACTTTTGAGTTTGCAGGTCATTAACAACCGGAGGTAATCTCGATGTTACTGATGCCCTATGTTCTTCTTCTCTAGCTATTTGGCTGTACCATTACCACAAGAAAATGAGTGAAGAGCAAGTAGATTTTGCAAAGACTACAATTATTATCGTTTTGCTGTATACAACTTTAAGAAGATATGCTAAAATAGAGAGAGGTAAGTACTGTATAGTGCCTTTGGATAGTATATTTCGTTCCTGTCATTCATAGATCAAGTGCCTTCATAACGGATGTGCTATTCATAACATTCGAAGCAAGGGCCTGGCGTAGGTTTTATGCCAGCAAGTGCTCATAGTCTCTTTGCTGCTCAAGTAGTGCGAATTGTGTACATTCTTCTCAACACGCGATAGAGCACAAGTAAGCAGGCATAGCATGTCCATTTCACAGCTCTCGAAAGTCAAAATCTTCTTTTCATATGCAGCGCATGTGCGCCAGGATAAGAACATGTTTGATAAGCTGAAGAAGTACTTGGTCTCTTTAAGAGAGAAGAGCACAGTTTACGAGTTGCACGATAGCACTATCGATGCAGGGAATGATTGGCAGCAGACTATTGATATGTATATCAATAACGATGATATTCTTGTATTTTTGATAAGCGTTGATTTTCTGACATCAGAATATTGGCGTGATAGTGCTGCGAGACGAGCGATTGAGCGTTATGAGGCAGGAGCAGCACGAGTCCTTTCGGTTATCTTGCGTCCTACTGACTGGCACGGACTCCCACTTGAAAAATCTGATCTTCTTCCTGCAAATCTTAAGGCTATAAGTATTTGGAGCAATAAAGATGCAGCATTCCTCGAAGTAGCCAATGGAATTCGGAAAGTCGTTGAGGAATTTACCGCTCAATTAACTGATTCCTTTGCAAGGAAGGAACCACCCAAATTTCCATTGCGAGAGATCCCATACGGGCGCAATCCATTGTTTACCGGCCGAGAGGATACGCTTAGGATACTTCATGATCACTTCGCTTCTATCCAAAGTTCACGATCCATTCAAGCATTAAGCGGCACTGATGGTATTGGTAAAACAGAGATCGCTGTTGAATACGCATATCGGTTTAAAGATAAATATGAGGCAATATTTTGGATTAGGGCTGATGCTCCCGATCTTTTTGCTGCCGATGTTACTGTGATGGCAAATCAACTTGGTATTCTTCAAAGAGAACGTTCCGATGAACAGCGTCTCTTTCTTGCAGTCAAGCGATGGTTACAACAACACGATCATTGGCTGCTCCTGCTGGATAATCTCGAAGATTTCGCTCACATTGAACAGCTTATTCCATTTGAGTGTAACGGCCACATCTTGCTCACCACAAGACGGCAAGCAACTGGAAGGGTGGCTCAATCCACTCCAGTTAGGCAGATGGCGATCAATGAAAGTACGCTTTTTCTGCTGCGCCGCGCAAAATTTATTACAGAGCAACGTCAAGCTACTTCCACAGATTATGCTCAGGCTGCTGATATTGCAGAGGCAGTTGATGGATTTCCCCTGGCACTTGATCAGGCGGGAGGTTATATCGAGGAGACACAGAAAAGCTTGACGGAGTATCTCGCACTCTATAATCAGCGGCGAGCCGAGTTGCTACGTAGACGAGGACGGTTTGCCAACGGGCATGAAAAAGATGTGACCGCAACGCTCTTGCTTGCATTTCAAGAGGTAAACCACGTTCATGCTGGTGCTATGGAGTTGCTGCGCTTATTTGCATTTCTGCATCCAGATACCATTCCTGATGAAATGATTACGCAAGGAGCTACTAATTTAAACCAGCCTTTGCAAACACTTGCTACCAATTCAATGGCTTTAGACGATGCCATTGCTACCTTGCTCGATTTCTCGCTGGTTCACCGTCGTGCAGATAGAACTACGCTCAGTATTCATCGCATCATTCAGGATGTCCTTAAAGATCAACTTACTCAGGAGCAGCAACGTGAATGGGCAGAATGTGTAGTAGGTATGGTAAGTCGTGTCTTCCCATGCGGTGATTTTGATTCCTGGTCCACCTGCTACCGTTATCTTCCTCAGGCACAGATATGCGCTAGCTACATCAGTACGTTTCAATTTAAGGGCAGCGAAGCTATACGACTACTGTCCCATCTGGGCAATTATTGCTATGAACTTGCACTATACGATGAAGCAAAGCTTTACCTTATTCATGCCCTTCGTCTGAGTGAACAAGAGCCGGGGCCTGAACATTTTGAGACTGCGCGCATTCTTAATGCCCTGGGTATCCTTTCTACCACACAAGAGGACTACCGGGAGGCCGAGAATCTTCTACAACGAGCATTGGCAATATATGAACGGAGTGAGGAGGACGCTGATCACCTCACCACAGCGGCGACACTCAATAACCTGGCCCTCCTCTATCAAGAACAGGAAAAGTACTCCCTTGCGGAGTCGCTCTATCAACGAGTGCTCACAATCGAAGAACAAGTGCTTGGAATTGACCACCTCACCACAGCGGCGACACTCAATAACCTGGCCCTCCTCTATCAAAAACAGGAAAAGTACTCCCTTGCGGAGCCGCTTTACCAGCGTGCTCTGGCTATCTATGAAGGTACTTTGGAGCCAGAACATCCTGATATTGCTCGCAGTCTGAATAATCTTGCTTCACTCTATCAGAATCAGGCCAAATATCAGCAAGCCAAACCGCTTTTAGAGCGCGCTGTACGCATTCGTGAGCATGCTTTGGGTTCAGAGCATCCAGATGTCGCGCGCTCTCTGAATAATCTTGCCCAGGTCTATCAAGCCCAACAATCCTATCAGGAGGCGGAAGCACTTTATCAGCGAGTTCTCACTATCAATGAACACGCCTTTGGCTCCGAGCATTCTAGTACAGCCACAACGCTTAATAATCTTGCATTCCTCTATCGAATATGGGGAGACTATCAGCAAGCTGAAGTGCTCTATCGCCGCGCGCTCACAATCTATGAGAGCATGTTGGGCGTAGAGCATTCAGATACAGCTCTCGCGCTCAATAATCTTGGCAGATGCTATCTGCTACAAGGAAACTATCAGATGGCTGAGCCGCTCCTACAACGAGCTGTTGAGATCAATGAGCAAACGGTGGGGCCAGAGCATACACTTACGGCTGGGAGTCTTAGCAATTTGGCAGAACTTTACACTCAGCAGAACATGCATCAAAAAGCTGAGCAACTATATCAACGTGCATTAGCTATAAAAAAGCTAGTCCTTGGTGCTGACCACCCAAGTGTGGGAATTACTATGGAGAAGTATGCACTTCTGTTAGAGCGTATGCAGCAGCCGGAAGAAGCTAAAGCACTCCGGCAAACTGCACAGCGTATAACGGAAAAACATGCTCATATATCTTCAGAGCAGAAAAGCTAACTTATGCCTCAAGCTGTTGAGGGACAAAATTATCTTGTGTTTGTATTGTTACATCACCTTTTTGCTTTTTAGGAGGCTTCTTCTTTTCTTTGTTCTTTTTGTCGTCCTTGCCTTCTTTTGTATTCTTATCTCCGCTAGTGTTATCTCCACTAGCACCTTGCAAGCCCAATTTTACAAGCATGGTATGTAACCAGCTAAAAAACAAATTATATTTATGGTAATACTCCTGCTTCACAGAGCTGCATAGAGCATGCATTTCCACATTCGCACTCTTAAATGTATCAACGTACATCATATACTAATTCTTCTCCTACCATGTGAGTCAGGATGCATCCTACATCCTGCACTCTTTTCCATTCTATAAGGAAAACAAAAAGAACTTTCCAGCATATGGAAGTTCTTACTTTTGATACTTGTCTCTTTTTGGTAGAAGGGCATTATACCTGACCACTACTCCAAGGCAATGGCACCTATTCCTGAAGAAATGTTCTCGACATGATTATAACATAAGCATGAAACAAGGACGTGCCACGAGCACCGCTCTCGGTACTAATCTCTCCTTGCTTACTTGATTATCGAGAATATGTGCGGCCTTCTACAGAACTGAGATCTTCTACATACGCTATGCATACTTACTCGGAAAAGCTCCGTGTAAAAAAGTGGCAGATCGCATACAGTCCGTCACTTTTTTACACTTTTCTACAGACCTCTGAATTTATTCCACATCATGTAATCATAGAAATACGAACAGGCTTGTAACAAATGCTCTATTTTTATCTTTTTTTGAAAAATGTATTGCAATTGGCATTTGTTTTGGTATACTTGTTGTAGAGACAATGTGAGGGGGTTGGGTAGGAAAGAACATATACATTTTCAGTTATAGATTGCCCCACATGTTATCTTCGGCTGATGTGCACGTAGAACCAGAATTTTCGTTGGAGCGCTACAAGATACTCTCATTATTTGATCTGGTCTGGATGCAAGAAGGCATAACCATAATTATTGACACCAGGAAGGAAGCCCTGTTTATGAAAAGATTGATCCTCTTTCGTGTGGAAAAAAATCGCGTCCTTGTTCCCGTTGGCGAGCCATGCCAGTTTGGCTGCCGCTACTGCTACACTAGAGGAGGGGAAGTGGGGCTTTCACGCGTTGCGGCAGAAGATATTCTCTCGCGCTTCGAGCAGTTTGCTCGCGAGACACCCATTCCTTTTGAGACGATCCAGTTTGGCTACGATGGCGATCCGTTCTCGCGACCTGAGCGTGGGATTGCAATGCTCCAACGCCTGGCAACGTTGGGTAAAAATCTTAATTTTAGCACCAAAGCTTTCGTTGCAGGCGATACACTCGATGCACTCGATATTGTGTGTCGGAATATGGATGCAATGGGGACAACCTTAAGTGCACTGGTCTCGCTTAGTTGCTGGGATTCGGCTCCGGCTGTAGAACCTCACACGCCATCTCCGGCTGAACGCATACAGACGATTGCGAATCTCAAGAGCATTGATATTCCGGTGTTTATCTCTGTCCGACCGCTCCTCCCCCATATTTCTGATGACGAGGTCGAACGGATCGTCGAGGAGGGCATTCGCGCGGGCTGCGATGGCTTTATTTTAGGACCGCTCTACGGCGACAAGCGAGGGCAGTTTACGCGCTTCATCCCGCCCGCCGTCCTTGCCCAGGTACCAAGCCGAACGGGCAGTGTATCCTGGTCCGCCCACGCCCCAACGTGGACACGCTATGAAGATACAGGCCGCCTACAGAGGCTGCTACTGATGATCGAGAGCAAAGGTGGACGCACCTTCGTCTCATCGGCGGACGCGATGGCCCTTGTGCATCAGAGGGAGGCGGTGGCATGAGTCGGTTGAATGCTCTGCCTTCTTTCCTGTTACATGCATCCTTTAAGATAAGGTTGAGCCTGGCAGTGGCAAGTACACTTCTATTCCTGCTCGTCTTTCTACTCCTTCCCGCACCTGCGCGTAATCCCGCGCTGCTGTATGTACCGGTCGTCGTAAGTACGTGGATTTTCAGAGCGCGTGGCTTGCTCGTCTCTACCGCAACAGTGTTGCTTGGGCAATGGATCTTCTATAGTTTGAGCGCTGGCAGCATATTCGTATCGCTGCCAACCCTTCTCTCCTTCTTTATAGAAGTTCTTGTATGTATATTCGTCGGCCTGCTCATCTACGTCCTGCGCTCCAATCTAGAGCGTGCGAACACAGAACGCCGAGAGATGGCTATCGCTTATGAGAAGCTGGAGCAAACGCAGCGGGCTAGAGATCAGTTTTTCGCAAATGCAACACATGAGCTGCGAACTTCATTGACCTCGGTCAGCGGATATCTCGATCTGCTGGACGAGCATAGCGAGATTCTGGATGATGAGACTCGCACTCTGTTCCTTCGGTACGCGAAAGAGGGGTCAAACGAACTTGTTTCGTCTGTGAATACGATCCTGGAGACCATGCGCTCAAACGCTGAGACGCGCCCTACGCACCTTGAACTGGTGGTGGTGGCTCAGGTTGTGCGCGAGACGATGGACCACCTGGCTCCCCAGCTTGTTCGGGATCATCCAACTTGTATCGAAATCGATGAGCGGGTGACGGTGTATGCTGATTGTCAATATCTACGCCAGGTGATACGCAATCTGCTTTCTAATGCCTTCAAGTACTCGCCTGTGCAGTCTCCAGTTACGGTGCACGCCCACCCTGTTGCAGTTGAGGGCATGCCAGGTTCTTCGGAACAAATCTGTATTAGCGTCGAGGACTGCGGTCCCGGCATTCCCCCTTCTGAACAGGCTCGCATCTTCCAACAGTTCGCTCGCCTTGAGCGCGACATTGCAGGATGTGTTCAGGGTACTGGCATCGGATTGTATACTAGCAAACAACTCGTAGAGGAGATGGGTGGACGAATCTGGGTCGAGAGTTCCGGCAAAGCTGGAGAAGGAAGCCGTTTCTGCTTCCTTCTCCCTGCCGCGAGTCGGCGAACGATTTCAGAAGACAATGCAATGTTGATCTCAGCCAAAAGTCTTTTCTAGCACCTCCGCTGAAGCCACATATATAAGATTGGTATAAGACATATAGAGATCTAGCATAACCCTCTGCACAAATTTTTTTCTAGCGCACGAAGCGGTTAAAAAAAGAAATTCTTTTCTCCTCAATTTCACTTCTAAGAGGTGCTTAATTCTCAGCATATCCTCCTTCCTGCGCACTACGAATTCGCAGCTTCGCTGCTTTTTATAATTTCTCTTAAATTTCTACACGTTTTACATGTCCAAAAACTTTTCTGCTGAGCAGAAAAGTTTTTGGACATGTAAAACGTGTAGAAATTTAAGAGAACCAGGACTCTCACTCCAACAGCGCGTGTTTCGTCCCCCTCATGCCACTGGGAAGAAGCGTGGGAGATGGCAGAAAGCTCACCCACGTATACTCATTTCAACAGAGGCCGATAGAGCACAGAAACAGCTAGAAAGCACCCAATATTTGTTGGAGGAGTGTCCACATGAAACAGATGATGGTAACCGACGCACCCAGAGAGAGCATGCGTATCCAGGCCGATCCAGAGGCGTTGAGCCTCAACGATTCCAGCCGGTTTTATCGCTACGAGATCGGGCAAGTAGACCTTCTTAGCGCAGACGAGGTTCGGCAGCTCGGCGAACGCATCGAGCGGGCCAGGGCGGCTATAGGTAAGAAGCAGCGTGGTCTTCAGCGTATACCCAGGGAGAAGAAGGAGCCGGACGCGACACGCGAAGCAGCACACGATGCAGACGAGGCCAAACGGGTTCTGATCGAGGCCAACTTGCGCCTGGTCTTGCACATCGCCCGGAAATATAAGGGCTTCGGCGTTGACCTGATGGACCTCGTCCAGGAAGGCAACATTGGGCTGATGCACGCGGTCGAGAAGTTCGACTATCGCAAGGGCTACCGCTTCAGCACCTACGCCACCTGGTGGATTCGCCAATACGTCACACGCGCCTTAATAGAACAGGCCCATATGATCCGCGTTCCTCTTTATAAAGTAGAGGAGATCAAGCGCCTGAGCCGCGTGCGCCGCCGCATGGAGCAAGAGGGCACAGAGGCCGAGCCAACCCTCGAAGCCCTGGCCGGCCAGATGGAGGTGAGCGTGCAGCAGGTCATTGCGTTGCTCTCAACAAGCCAGGAGACGATTAGCCTGGATATGCCGCGCAAGGGGGGCGACGACGAAATCTCTTTAAGCGATGTCCTGGAGGACGATCCTAGTTACTCTCCCGAACGGATCGTCATCGGCGAGACACTTAAAGAGCATATTCACGATCTGCTTGATGCATTGACTCAGCGAGAAAGGAAGGTACTACAACTTCGTTACGGATTAGATGGAAATGGAGAGCATAGTTTATCGGAGACTGGTAAAAAATTAGGTTTAAGTCACGAAGCCGTTCGTCAAGTGGAGTTTCGAGCGCTACGGAAATTGGATCATCCGAGCCGCGATAAGATGCTCCAGGATTTTTTGGGGTGATAAATTTGAGCCACTACGATGATGGGGATCAAACCTCTCACAATTAAGAGAGTCTGAATCGATACCAATAAATGATTTGTTGAGTCAGGCGTCTGCCAAACGCCCTGGCTCAACTTTTATGTTCTCCCCCTATTCTCTCTCTCCTCGCTCACCTATCCGCACGCCTTCGGCGTGCCTAAATCTTTTTATAGTATATTATTTGCTTTTTCTGCATAATTTGTGCGGAGCACAAATTATGCAGAAAAAGCAAATAATATACTATAAAAAGATTTATAAAGAGCAGCGAAGCTACAAAAACGCCGTCAAGGGGAGCTATTTGTATTATGTATATGCATTCTTACAAAGCTCGTGCTGAGCACGAGCTTTGTAAGAATGCATATACATAATACAAATAGAGAAAAAGCCTGGCAGCACAACCAGCCGAGCTCTTTCTCTTTCAGTATACTACTAATAGATGATAGAACAGGTGTATAAAAAGTGTTAAGGAACCTGTGCGATGATAACACTTATATTGTCAGCGCCTCCGCCGCGCAGAGCTGCCTGCACCAGGCGATCGGTGATGCTAGAAGGAGCGCCACCGCCGTGTACAATACGTTCGATAGCCGGGTCGCGCACCATTTCCCACATGCCATCAGAGCAGAGGAGCAGGCTATCACGCGGAGCAAGGTCGATGCTAAATGTGTCTATCTTGAGGTCGGGACTGTGGCCGAGACTGCGATAGACCTTGCTGCGATCAGGATGCGTGTAGACCTCGTCGGGCGTGATCTGTCCAAAGGCGACCAGCGAGGCGACCAATGAGTGATCGTGAGTAATCTGGATCAGGCCCGCGCTCTCGCGGAAGAGATAGGTGCGGCTGTCTCCGACGTTGACGATGTGCGCCTTCATGTCGATGACGAGGGCGGCGGTGAGCGTGGTGCCCATCTCCGAGCCTTCGGCCTGACGGCGCTGGTAGATGGCCTGACTGGCCCACTCGACGCCGCCGATCAGCATATCAACAAAAAAGTGGTCGGTCAGTTCGCTACCCATCGCGATGTTTTGCAGGATCGTATGGGTCATGCTCTGCACTGCCAGCCGACTAGCCTCCAGTCCACCTTCGTAGCCGCCCATGCCATCGGCGATGACGAAGAGGCCAAAGGGGAGTAGCTGTCCCTCATAGGTATACGTCCCCTGTAGCACCGCAAGGCTGTCTTCATTAGGTGCTTCACTCCGCCTGAGCCCTGCATTCCAGCCTACGCCAACCTCTAGAGATTGGATGCGCGGGGACCTTTTCTGACTCTGAGATAGATTGCGGGAGAGCGAGTCGGGCAGATCCGGTCGCGTCGGAATGTCTGGGAGCGCGCTATAGATCGGTTTGAGTCGAGTCTTGAGTGCTGCCTGTGTTAACATATGCATGCTCGTTTCTTCTGGTGCAACCTGAACTAAAGCGGACTGCGTTGAACGTTGTGGCAGGCGTAAGCGGGGGACGGCTCCGTCCAGTGCTCCCCCGCTGCTTTGAGCTGAGAGGGCGAGCGCGATCTGGCGTGTGGGAACCCATTCCAGTATTGCTTGCCGCTGCTGAAGCTGTAGCCGCTGTTGAAGCTGCCAGATCATCCCACAGGCCGCAAATAGTCCACACCAGGCACAATCCCAGAAAAGCGAGACGATAAAGGCCCCCAGCAGATGGGGCAAGACGGCAAATCCAAGCCTGGGCAGATCAGCCGCCGATTGCAGCAGCAGCAGCCAGGCTTGCGGAGGAAAGCCGCCTCCTACAATCAAGAGGAAGAGGGTGACGCACAAGAGTCCTCCCCATGTGGTGTACCTCATCCAGCGACGGACAGTGTATAGTGCTTTAAACTCTTCAAACATCCCCGTATCCTCATGAGTGTTTGGAAGCAAGCAAGAAAAAGAGACAATGTACAACTATGATGGATCAATAGAAGATGATTGCTCTGGCTCCATTGCCTCTGTATAAAGTTGGCAGACAATCCGACTGGCTGCATTCTCGCCCACATGGTCGGCGAGCACGTCCTGGCAAGCGCCAACACGATCCATTTTCGCATTGATAAATGCATGACGTGCTCCACCAGATGAAAGAGCATACAGACCCCGGTGTAAGGACTCCAATTCCAGTTCGATCTGCCGACGAAGCTGGGCGACTTCACTTTTACTCATCGTAAACGGTTCCTTCCTGCTAGCGCGCAAAGTACAGTGACAGAATACAAAACTATCATCCTACAATGGCCGCATTCCCTTACACCGCTACTTCTTCCATCCTTTTGCAATGTCCGACCGCATACGCTAACGCTATACAATGCCTCATAACTCCTATGAACTTCACAAGGAAGAAAATCCGTACAAATAGCGTACCGAATGGTTACATATGCTACACTTCATTGCTCTACTAATGCCAGTATAGATATAAATGCTTTAGGATAACTCCAAGTCTTCTTCATCCTTGATCATCCAATGGGCAGAGCGAGAGGATAAAACTCTACTATTCTATAGGAAATTTGGGGGTGACGATCCAGGAAAAAGTGGCAGAGACAGCAAGATTGATAGTATACTGAAAGAGAAAACAAGAGGAAAAGTGTCCCGTATCCGCGATACACCTGCTTCTAGCACATCCCCACTTCCCTAGATCCAAAGATACGCAAACGGATTGAAGAGGCAACAACAAATTCTTCTACCAACAACAAAAAATTTCGCCCCATTGTCTTATACGTCTTATACCATGTCTTATAATTTGCCTTCCACTTTGCCACCCTTCACCATCTTATACCAGCACTCATGGCTGCACGGGCAAGAACCCCTATACAGTAACTTCTTTATCGACTATAGTATAGGTGTAAGCTCAGGCAATGAAAAAACAAAGGAGTACGCGCATATGGGCACAACAAATACCGATACACAGATTTCTTCTGACCCATCGTCTTCTACACAAGAGCATTTCAGTCGCTCCAGTGAAGAATTTCACCAGTTCCCTCAATTTAAGCATAAGCAACACTACGCCATCGTCAATATAAACGTTGCCCACAACGAAAAATTGACGATCGGCCAAAAAGTCGCCGACGCTATAGCAACCGGGATGGGAAGCTGGAACTTCATTATCATCCAGAGCCTGATCCTGGCCGCCTGGATCATTCTGAACCTGGTCGCCTGGGTCAATCACTGGGACCCCTACCCCTTCATCTTTCTGAACCTAACCCTTTCCTTTCAAGCCGCGTACGCTGCGCCTTTCATTCTTATGTCCCAGAACCGTCAATCCGTCAAAGACCGCCTCGCCGCCGAAAATGACTATAAGACAAACGTTAAAAGCGAACAAGAAGTCACTCACATCATCGCCCACCTCGATCATCAGGACGAGTTGACGCGCGAGATTCTGCTGCGGCTCGAAGCCCAAAACAAGCGTATCCAGGACCAGGAAAACCTCATTCTCACCATCGTCCAGGCCATCCGCGAACAAAACGACACATCCGAGAATCAACACCAGGAGATACTAAAGCATATAGAAGGGCTAAGGACAGGCGTATGATGAAATTAAGTACCATGCTCAAGGTTAATAGCACCGTGAACACACAATGGCAAAGCCGAATTGCAGAACAAATTCTGGAGCATTGGGAGCATGAGCAGGGATCAGCACAGTTCTTCAGAGCGAGCGCCAACTTCGTGTACATCTTCCGCAAAGGAGGAGAACACTACTTTCTGCGCTTTGTCGAGAGTGCCGAACGGACAGGAGCAGAAATTGAGGCGGAAATAGCTCTTCTCCGCTGGCTCGCCAGCCAGGGAATGGCCGTGACAACTCCTATTATGTCCAAAAATGGACGAGACGTGGAAACGGTCGAGACGGATCTAGGTACCTTTCATGCGGTCGTGTTCGCGCAACTGCAAGGTACTCAGCTCAGTTTTGAAGAGCTAAGTATTGCTCAATTTGAGGTCTGGGGAGCCACGCTTGGGAAACTGCACACCATGCTCAACCAGTCTCAAGATCCCAGAGCATCCGCACACCGTACATGGAGAGATCACCTGACTCATGCTCAAATGTATGTGTCAAAGGATGAACCAAGAGTCCAGGCTGAGTTCGATCACCTCGCCTCATTCCTTGCTGTGCTGCCAGTGACAGCAACGAATTATGGTCTCATTCACGGTGATTTTGAACTCGATAATCTCTTCTGGCAAGACGAGACCCTGGCAATGTTGGACTTCGATGAATGTGCATATTACTGGTATGTTGCAGATATCGCCTTTGCCCTCAGAGATCTTTTTGAAACCGGTGTTGATCTGAGTCATCCATCATTCCGCGCGTTCATTCATGGATATTCCGAACACGCTTTCTTAGATGAGGAACTGATTTCTCATCTGCCAACATTTATGAGATTGGTCAATCTCATCCAGTATACAAAGCTGGTGCGGGCAATGGATCTTGCGCATGATCAGGACTATCCAGAATGGTGTACTTCACTTCTACTGAAGCTAGAAAACAGGATACAGAACTACAAAGTATCTCTTCTCTCAATACCAGTATAACTTCAAGCTTCTTTTCATTTTCACCTTTGATGCTCGTTTCTCTTCCAATTGAGTTCGTACTGCTTTATCAAACTTCATTATATCTTGATATTCCTTGCCCTTTAGTGCAATTAAATGTACGGACCAGATTGGATAGCACCTTATATCTTTTTTGCTCTTATTGTATCGCGTCCGTATACCTCGCCTGTTTTCCGTGCTCACCCCGAAATCCACTCACCTTCACTTACTGGGGTCCCTTTGAAATTTGATAGAGCAGTACATATCGCTTGCCTCTTATACCTATCATGAAAATCGACCAGCATCCCACATTTTCGATAGGGATTGACGTTTGACAAAGCAGCACTACTATGCAGATCTTTATGAGAGCCCGAAATAGGGACAAAAGTGCTTCAGTGGACATTGTCAGCGATTCTCCGGCTCAAGCCGGTCTGCGCGCGATGAAGTCGGCGCCTCTGACCGAGGGTCTTTTTGATGTGCTACTGGAGGTAGGAAGCAAAGCTTCCGGTACAGATTGTATACCGGAAGCCTTGTGTAGAAACAATATACTTATCCAACAGAGAGAGACGTTTAATCGCCCACCGCGATCTCAGGTACGCCCGCAACACTGGGCACGCCCGCAACCTCGGCGTTGATGCCAAGATTAGCGCGCACATTCGTCTCATCGTATGTTGCTTCCGCTGCCCGATCACGCGTGGCAAGAGAGACGACGATGGCGACGAGGAAGCTGAGGGGGATGGAGACGATGCCGGGGTTGGTGAGCGGGAAAATGGCTTTGGCATGAATCAGGTGCGCCGCCGTCGAGGCGGTTCCCGGCGGGTCGATGCCCATGATGCTGGGACTGATAATGATCAGCAGGACGGAGACGACCAGACCGGTGATCATGCTCGCTAGCATGGCGTTGGTGTTGAAGCGCCGCCAGAAGAGCGAGAGAATAATAGACGGAACGTTTGCACTCGCCGCGATAGCGAAGGCGAGTCCCACCAGGAAGGCCACATTCAGGTTGCTCAATCCAACAGCCAGAATAATCGCCAGAACGCCGATCACGCCCACCGTAATCTTCGCGACTAGCACCTGCTCACGCTCATCCTCTCGTCCGTTCTTTATAACATTGAGCCAGATATCATGTGCAAAGGCCGAGGCACCCGCGATGGTCAGACCCGCGACGACGGCCAGGATAGTGGCGAAGGCGACGGCTGCGATAAAGGCCAGGAAGAATGTGCCTCCTACCGCCTGTGCCAGGAGCGGAGCTGAAAGGTTGTTATTAGCACCAATGTTTGCCTTACCAACCAGGGTAGCCGCACCAAAACCCAGGAACGTGGTCATGATATAGAATGCACCGATCAGGATAGTAGCCCACACAACGGAGGTACGCGCCGCTTTGGCTGTAGGGACAGTGTAGAAGCGCATCAGAATGTGCGGTAGTCCGGCTGTTCCCAGGATGAGAGCCAGTCCAAGCGAGATAAGATCGAGCGGACCATACGCGCCGTGATAAAGGATGCCCGGTTGCGTATAATGCTTGACGATCGGTGCCGCCCCGTTGGGACAAGCAGTCGCGCCCTTCTCCAACACGCCCACCGCACAATACTTACCCGTCAGCTTGAAGATATCGTCGAAGAAAGCACCCAGAGAGAAACCATAGTGTGACAGCACCAGGAAGGAAAGAACAATAGTGCCCGCCAGAAGCAGGATAGCCTTGACGATCTGCACCCAGGTGGTGGCGAGCATGCCACCGAAGATGACGTACACAACCATCAGCAGACCCACGACGACGATCGCGAGACTGAGATTGATCTGCGGAATAAGCAGGTGAATCAGCGAACCGGCACCGATCATCTGTGCCAGCATATAGACAAGGGTGACGATCAGCGTCGAGATCGCTGCTACTGTACGCACGGACTTATGGCGCAAACGAAATGCAAGCACATCGGCCATCGTAAATTTGCCCGTGTTGCGCAGGGGTTCGGCGACGATCAACAAGACCGTCAAATAGGCCACGAGCCAGCCGACGGAATACATGAATCCGTCAAAGCCATTAAAAGCGATCAGGCCCGCGATACCCAGAAACGAAGCGGCGGACATATAGTCGCCAGCAACGGCCACGCCGTTTTGTGCACCGCTGATCTGCCGACCGGCGGCATAGAAGTCCGTAGCGGTCTTGTTGCGGCGCGAGGCCCAGAAGGTGATGCCCAGGGTGATCAGCACGATAACCCCAAACATTAACAGTGTCTGTGCTTCCTTACTCATTCCCTGATTCCTTTCACCTTAGCGACAATTGCATTGGCCAGACGGTCAAATGTGCGCGCACGCCTGACATAGAGATAGACAATGACCCAGGCCATGACGAACTGCGAGAGTGCGAAAAGATAGGCGAGATTGATGTGACCGATAATATCAACATCGACGAGCGCTGGGAAGTAGCCGACGATGATCAGGAAACCGAAGTAATAGACCAGGAAAAAGATGGTTGCGGGGATAATAAAATTGCGTTTCTCGCGCACCAGCCCTTGAAAATCTCTATCACCCTCAATTGCCGTCCAGTTGACATCTGCTGGCCGGCCTATGGGGTTTACTGGTGTGCGCCGGATGGCCTCTCGACCATCTCCGCTTGAGATGACTTCAGACATGAATAATACCTCCACCATTGGGAATACTTAAAAAACAACGCGTGCAAGTCTGCTCTGACAGTACATATATGTTACGCTAAGTCGTTCGCGTGGGGAGTGGTATGGTACGTTTGTACGTGGTGAGCAACCGCTGGAGCTCGGCTTCCCTCCTTAGCAAGCAGACGGTAATAAAAGGACGTGTTTAATGTTGTGAGCATACTTTACCTGGGGTTATTTTGTCAAGTGAAGAAGCTGCATGTACGTATACTGTAGTGCTCTTTATATTCATCCTTCTACCGGAAGAGGTTAATATATTCCATAAAAGTTCAAAAAGACCTTCGAAAAGGGGGACAATGGGCACAAAGTATGCTATAGTTGTCTATAGAGGAGGTTTGTGGTCTACTCTATTCACCGCAAAAGATATTTTATGTCTCAGAACGTTTTATCCACCAAGCTCAAAAAGATTCTTGTTATTGAAGATGACATATCTATTGGTGAGGTCATTCAGCTTATCCTGTCTCAGGATACCGCATATAAACCGCTGGTCATCGACAATCCGCACAAGGCTGTAGAGATCGCCAAAAAGCTACAACCTGATCTCTTTATCATCGACTACCATCTCTCAGGCATAGACGGCATTCATCTGTATGACGAAATGCATAGCTCTAGTGAACTTCAAACAATACCTGCAATTATCACCACCGCAAGCCTGGAAAGTCATACACAAGAACTCGAAGAACGAGGACTGGTCGGCTTAGCAAAACCATTTGATATGGACGATCTACTTGAGACCGTGAGGCAAGTGCTGCTATAGTCTCTTCGGACTACATGCCTCTGGTAGCTCATCTTGTTATCTACAATCTGTAGTAGATAGACTACAGCACTGCATCACCTCGCTACTAGCTGGTAATTAAAGAGTACAAAGAGATTGTGGAAGAATCGAAACAATAATTCTTCCACAATCTCTTTTTATAGCGAACGAGCTAAGTCCACAACCTCTTCCCAATATCTCTTTCTAGCGACCACTGCCCACAGGAGTAGAATTTGGGCTGGAAGGGGTAGGGCGATTGACGCCAAGATTTTGTCTTACCTGTAGCGAGCGCATGATGGCGTCGCGCGTCAACACACCAACCAGCCGGCCATCCTCTACGACGGGGAGTTGATTGACATCGTTGCCAGTCATCAGGGGTAACGCATCTTTTACGCTTTGTTGAAGACTAGCTGTATGTAAACGATCCAGCGGAATCATGATGAAGCCAACGGGCGTCTGTGGCCACTTCTCCCGCGGCACATGGCGAATGTCGCTCAGCGTGACGAGTCCGGCAAGCTGATCGCCCTGCACCACAAAAGCGGAGCGCAGGCCCTGAGGCAAGAAGTGCTCGTCAACCAACCGTTGCAGCGAGATGTTGGCGGGAATGATATTTGGCTGAGGGTTCATAATCTGAGCCACGGTCATCCCGGTGAACGCGCCTTCCAGCGTCGATTGTGCGCGTACCGACTGGGCCGAGTTCAATAAGAACCAGCCGATAAAGCCGAACCAGAGTCCATCAAAGGTGTCGCGCGAGAAGAAGAATAGCCAGAGGCCGATCAGGATGAAGATATAGGCCAGGATCTGACCCACGATGGTGGCAACCTGCGTGGCCCGATAAGGATTGCCGGTGATCTTCCAGACAATCGAGCGCAAGACGCGGCCACCATCCAGCGGAAAGCCCGGCAGCAGATTGAAGACGCCCAGCAGCACGTTGGTGACTGCCAGATACCCCAGTAGCGGCTCAATTACCGAATGGCTCCCCCGTACCAGAAAAAGCAAGCCATAGCAGATCGCGCCGATTGCCAGGCTCACCACCGGTCCAATAAAGGCCATGAAGAACTCGGTCCCCGCCGACTGTGGCTCCTGCTCAATATTGCTCACCCCCCCGAAGATGAAGAGCACAATATTTTTGACCGGCAGGCCACGCGAGCGCGCAACAAACGAATGCCCCAACTCATGCAAGAGCACTGAGACAAACAAGAGAATCGCTGAAACCAGCCCCAGTATAACATACGTAGATGCAGCATACCCTGGATAGAGCGAAGGAAACCAGCCCGTCGCCAGCGAAATAGTCAGAAAGACAAGAATAAGAAACCAACTAATATGGATATAGACATCTATGCCCGCTATTCTAGCAATGCGAAATGATCCAGACATCTGCGGCCTCCTTGTTTTGTACACCTCTACTTTAAGCACGTAGCCCAGTACGTAGATGTAACAAAGAAAGCAGAGCAGGAAGATACAAGCGAGATCGCCGCACGGCATTGCAGCATCATTTCAACGAAATGGTGAAGAGGGCATCTTTGCCTTCTTCACCATTTCTCTTCTTCCTATTTTGCCTTGATTAACCGAAGAAATTCGGCACATTGATATCGTAGAACTCAGCTTCCAGATATTCTAGAAGGAGTGCAAAGTTCAGGATATCGATATCATTCTTCAATGTTGCAGCAGGATCAGAACCACCATTCAGGCTCGCAATGAACGGCGAGACGGCCGCCACAATATCAGCCTGTGCGATAGGCTTGTCAAATGCACCATTCGGGCTGAGTGGATTATCGGTAATCGAATCAAGGTAGCCAGCATGACGAGCTTCAATCGTCAGGATAGAACCGGCCGCCGCCAGATTGGCTTTGCTGCTGATCGAGGGTGCTGCGAGCAGATATGCACCAACGCCAGTGTTCTCGAAAGCGCGAGAAAGCTCGATGAACTTACTCTGATCGTCCTGCTTGAGACCCTTGAACTTAGGCTTGGGACGAGCTGCACCACCCAGAGCAGACTTCAAGAAAGAAACGTGCGTATCTTCGTCCCTCTTAATCTCTTGAAAAGCATCACTATAGCTTAAATGATAGGCCGACTTCGAAGCCGCATGGGCTGTCTCTGACACAAGCATGCTCGCGGCCGGTACGATCACTGCTGCACTGGCAACCGAGCGACCGAGAAATCCTCTACGTGATGTCACGCCACGCAGTAGATCAAACACGTGATTTTTCTGTTCGTTCTCATTGATTTCATTGAACTGTTTTGACATTGTATTTTCCTTACTCTTCTCCATAGAACTGGACATCCTTATAAATTTGATGCCCTGGAGAAACCTACCCTGCGTAAGTGCGCAGAAAGAGTGAATTGATTCATCGAGAGGTTGACACCCTCTCAATTTCTCTCCACTGATGAAAACCTATACGTGCTTTTGTCCAAACATTTGGACAAACTGTTAACTGGTTACAATACAGAATTTTAGAAGAGCTAGAGCCGATGACCAGCAGCATCGCTTCTATCGAACATTAATACGTCAACCAGAGCAGTTCGGATTACATGATCGTGCTAGCAAAAAAATTGCATCAGCGGCTACGAGCCAAACGTGTAATCGCAGTCTTCATCTCCTCTGATTGGGTTCGATACATAGATTATAGAATATAGAACATTACAATTACAATGTTTTTTGATTACAATATATTCATAAATCTACAGTATTTTATGAATAATTTCAGATAAAGTTCATACCTACACTGTACATATCGATCTTATATATATATGTCAAAACAATGCCCTACATTATTAATATATATTCTTTATTAAAGTCAAAAAAAGCTAGTATATGCCTTTCTAAATTTACTGCTATGTCTGGATCTATGCCCATCTCTGTCATTAATCCTCTTAATATAGATGAATCTGAACTTCTGTTAGAATCCTTATTGATAGTAATCATATGCTCTCTGACCAGAACCTGAATTGAAGATATTCAATGCTGGTTACACGGCGACAGCTCGAAGGCTTATCGCTAGACGAAGTGAAGAGGGCATTTCTACCCTCTTCACTTTTCTCCTCCTTATAATACTGACTCTTAGTGAGAGCCAAAGAATCTAGGCACGTTGATATCGTAGTACTCAGCCTCCAGGTATTCCAGCAGCAGGGCAAAGTTCAGGATATCGGTATCGTTCCGCAAGGGAGCAGAAGGATCAGGACCACCATTCAGGCTCGCGATGTATGGTGAGACACCCTTCACGATATCGGCTTGTGGAATGGGCTTATCAAATGCACCATTCGGGCTGAGTGGATTCCCTGTAATCGAATCAAGGTAGCCAGAGTGACGTGCCTCGATAGAAAGAATCGAACCGGCAGCCGCCAGATTCGCCTTACTACTAATTGCGGGCGCGGCTAGCAGGTATGCACCCACACCCGTGTTCTCAAAGATGCGGGAAAGCTCAATAAATGTACTCTGATCGCTTTGCTTGAGACGCCTGAATGTTGGCTTGGGACGTGCAGCTTTGCCCAGGGCCGACCTCAAGAAAGAAACGTGTGTATCCTCGTCCCTCTTGATCTCATGAAAAGCGTCGGCATAGCTCAAATGACGGGCAGACTTCGAGGCTGCATGGGCTGTCTCTGACACAAGCATGTTCGCGGCCGGGATAACCACCGCAGCACTCGTGACCGAGCGACCTAGAAATCCTCTACGCGATGTAACACCACGTAATAGATCCAACACATGACTTTTTTGTTCTTTCTCATCAATCTCGCTAAATTGCTCTGACATATTATTTTCCTCTTTCTCTTTGTATAACCGGGCATCTTTAGATTTGGCATCTCGCAAAGTTCTGCTACGAATGCAGGAATAGGGGAGTGAGTACCTGATATTGATGTGTGTTTGTCCCCAATGCCATTCTTTTAATATATAGAGACAGTAAGCTTCATCAGAATCATACTGATAGTATTTCTATCGCTATCTTTTTCTATAACTTGAATTAAAGATATTCGATATAAGACGAAGTTGATACCATATTTTGAGGGACGAATGAAGAACGACAGATGCGAGGGATCGTCACCATACAAGTGTAGACAAAGTGGCAACGTTTTGTTACTCTAACAAAAGAAATACTTTCTCTAGATGTAGTATTGAATTATGAGGAGAGTTATAGCATATGTCAATGCATGAGCAGCCACAGAAGAAAGAGCATCCCAGTACATATATGGTACAGGACCGCGAGAATCAGGCTGAACTGGAGCGACTAAGAGTGCAGGACCACCTGTTAAGCATGGTCATGAAGGGTGTTCTGGCGGAACAGCCGGACCCAACACTCTTCCATGATGTATTGGATGTGGCCTGTGGGGCGGGAGGCTGGGTGATTGAGTCTGCCGAGACGTATCCAGAGATGTCTTTGACGGGTGTGGACGTGAGTCAGCGTATGATTACATTTGCCCGCGCGCAGGCCGAGGATAGATCAGTGTCAAACCGGGTCAAGTTTCGGGTGATGGATGCGCTGCGTATGCTGGAGTTTCCGGCCTCTTCTTTTGATCTTGTCAACATACGACTTGGCGGCAGCTTTATGCGTACCTGGGACTGGCCTAAGCTAATCACCGAGTTCTTACGTGTAGCGCGGCCGGGTGGCGTTATTCGTGTCACAGATCTGGTGGTGAACGAGCTCAGCAATAGCAACTTTCTTACGCAACTCTACGACATTTTTCAGTGCGCTCTCTATCGAGCCGGACATCTTTTTACGCAGGAGCCAACCGGCATCACCGATCACCTGGCACGCATGCTCTCGCAATATGGCTGCAAAAACGTACAAACGCATCCCTATGAATTGCTCATCTTACAAGGCACGCCAGAAGCTCAGGCTTATTATGAAGATGTACAGTACGCATATCGCAACCTGGTCCCCTTTTTGAAGAAACGAGGCTGCGCGCCCAGCAACTACGATGCAATCTATAAGCAGGCACTCGAAGATATGCGCCAGCCAGATTTCCATGCAACCTGGCGATTTCTCACGGCCTGGGGTACGAAAGCGATATAGACAGTGTTCAAAGGATGAAGAGCGAACTATGCATATCCAGCTCATTCAGGTGCCCTACGACTCAGCACAGCGAGATGTACGCATGGGGCATGGGCCAGAGTATTTTGTGCAGCAGGGAGCGGCTGAAACGTTGCGTGCACACGGCTGGACGGTTGACGTTGAAAGTATCGAGGCTCAGCGTCCCTTTCATGCCGAGATCTATACAGCCTTTGAGCTAGATCGGCAGCTTGCTCAACGCGTACGAGCGGTAAAAGAGAGTGGCGCATTCCCACTTGTCCTGTCCGGTAACTGCAATAGCTCCTATGCCGAACCCAATGGACTCTTCATCGATGAGATGGAGCAAGCCATCAGCATAATCGCTCAGCAATTTGAAATTGCGGCCGCTGCATTTACCGCGTACGATCCATCCTGCGATCCAGAGGGAAATATTTTACGCGCGGGCTTACGCCTGATGGAGCATGTGGTTGGGGAGGTAGAGGCAAACGTCCAGAACGCTTCATAAACTTTCTCTCTAGAATAGCAAGCGTGACGAATTTAAAAACAAGCAGAGGGCCGTGAGCACATTGCTTCACGGCCCTCTGCTTGTGGTGATTATAGTTTAACGATCAGTTTTAGCGTGTTCCCACGGAGAAGACGTGGAGCTCACCCTTGTCCGTACTGGTACTGGTGGGTAGTGTTACGCTGCGGATTGTCTTACCAGCTGTGAGAGCAACCTCGCTAGAGAACAGGTAGGTGTTGACAGTCTCTTTTTGGCCGGCCTTGTTGCGATACGGCATCGTCGCGGCAACATGGTTTTCAGAGGAGACGTTGTTTTTACCCGCCCTGGTAGTCCAGTCGGTAAATTTCAGGTCGAATTCCTGCTTTGTACCATCGGTATAGTTCAGAGTGCCCTTGCCTACCGAGGGACCATTGCTTGATGCGCCAAGGAATGCGATGACCGTTGCACCATTCACAGGCGAGACGGGAATAACCTGTCCCAGAGCCTGATAGTTATTCTCTTTGCCAGACGCCGCATCCGGCCACTTGAAGTTCACGCCGTTGACCGTGACCGTTTGACCCGGTACGATATTCGCGGCCTGTAGAGCCTGAGTCGAGTAGCTATCGCCGCTACCGTCGAAATTGGCTTGCGTGCTATTGTCATCGTTGCGTGCACCAATGTTATTAAACGCAGGTACTGGCAGTGTAGCACCGCCCGCTCCTGTCGGTGCATTGGCGACAGCCGTAGCAGTGGCTTGAGAGTTGGTAACGGCCGTAGCAGTCAACGACGCTGAGGAGGTTGCGCCTCCCTGTGCTCGTGCTGTGGCAGTCTGAGAGCTTGCCACAGCAGGATCAACCTTTGTACTGCGGTTACTATTCGTGAAGAATTGGAAGATTCCAAACAATAAGGCGAGCAAGAGTAACAAGAGCAGGAGAGGAAGTAAGAACCCTCTTCTTCTGCGCGGCTGATCCTCTCTTACTAGCGGAGTCGCACCTGCAACCGGTAATGGTGCTGCATTTACAACTGGCTTCGGTGCTGCATTTACAGTTGGCTTCGGTGTTGTACTTACAATCGGCTTCGGGGTCACATCCACAACACGCTTGGATGTTCCATCTACAATTGGAGTAGGCGTTGCATCTACAATTGGTTCTGGCGTTGCATTCACATCTGGCTGTGGCACCGAGCTATTATTTGGATTGGGCGTTTGTTGATAACTCATGGAGTCCTTTCTTTCTAACCATGACAGTCGAGTGTCAAGGGCGCTGGATAGAGCTACATTGACATGGCTCTGTTCTTGTTTCCCCTTCGATCCTTTTCGCACCCGATTAAGATAAGTTTATATAATTACTTTGCCTGTAACTATAATTGATACGTCAGGTAAAATTGGAAGGATTACTACATAATCTCAACAATAAATATCTCTCAACTTTCTCTAATTATATTAATAAAAAATGCTTCATAACTTATCTTGTGTAAAAGGGCTATCCATCTTGTGCAAAATGTATCTTCTCCTTTTTTCCTTCTTCATATTGCAATAGGTACTTTAGGACGAGCTTAATAGCAGTTTTCCCTTGAATTAGGCAGAGAATGGATTTTGTCTTTTTAGCTCTGTCTAGTGATAAAATGCTTTAGGGCTTACATGTTGAATTGGAGGAACAAGGAAAGAAGATGACACGTATTTTTATTATCGGTGGAGCGGGGAGTGGGAAGACAACTTTGGGGAGGCGCATCTCGCGGCATTTCGATATTCCGTTCTATGAGATGGATCTGGTGGGTTGGGAGAATGGGTCGGGGCCGGAGCGATCTCATGAGACACGCCTACATGATGTGCATGAGATCGCCCTACAACTAGATTGGGTAGCGGAAGGCTGGCATCGCCCCTGGACCAGCGAACTGCTGCGGGTCGCCGACCAGATCGTCTGGCTGGATCTGCCGTGGTCCATCGCCCGCCAGCGCATTATAATCCGCCATCTACGCGCCAGCCTCGCAGGAACGAACAAACATCGCGGCATGCTCAAACTCTACCGCTTCCTGCGAGATGTCAAACTATTCTACACAGGCAAGGAGCCAGGCCAGAATACCCGCCTGGAGGCTGCCAAAGATCTCCAGCCCTATCTATCTAAAGTCGTGCATTGTCGACGGCCTGCCGATGTCGATGCATTTCTTGCCTGGATAAGCGGGACAACTCAGTAATGCTCTTTCCTATTCCTTTGGTGGATTCTTTGCCCACAAGGTCAGAAATTTCCAGCTCATCTCAAAGCCTGGCTGCTGCATATCCTCCTGCATCCGCTTATAGACGATCTCTTTACTAGAATGACGGTTCCATTTTTGCTCAAAGGGTTGGATCGACTGAAATATCTGCTTTATATATGTCAAAAAGAACTGCCCTTGCAACGTCTCTTTGTGATAGTGAAGTATGCGATCAGCCGTCTGAATGTTCTGGAACCCAGACTGGCGAAGTAAGGGCACGAGTCCACTTGTCATTCCATCTTTTTGAAGCGTAAAGGCGTGTCCCGATCGATAGAATGCCTGTAGCAAGAGGTTTGCTTGCTGCTCTTGCGCAGGATTATTGCTCTCCATCCAGTTAGCTTCGACGATCCTGATCACTCCATTTGAACGAGCAATACGCTTGAAATCGTGCAAGAGTCTATCCCAGTCCCAGGTGCGTAGAAAGCTTGCACCAAAACGTATATTGATGATATTAAATGTATCGGGGGGAAAGTCTAGAAAGCTTAAAGCATCCATGACACGAAACTGGACACGATCTGCAACCTGCTGAGACGTCGCCTGAGCCCGCGCGTATTCAACTATCTGCTTGCTTATATCCACACCCACGAGATACGCTATCCCTGGATAGGTCTGCGCAACCTCAATCAGCCATTGCCCGGTTCCACAGCCAACGTCCAGGACACTCTCGAAGCTTGTTGGATCAGGTTGCTCTGGCAACACTCCACCCAGAACCGCCGTCATCATCTGCTCCTCTTGCTGAAGCAACACAAGCTCTTCTTCTGTAAAACGACTTTGTCTTATATACGTACCGATCTGGTCTCGGCCAGAAGGATTCATGGAGAATGCCATAGCAATATTCCACTCCTTACGCTCATCGCTCTAAAACTCTTCTATCATCTCTGATTGTACATAGAAAGAGACAACAATACAATATTCCTTATAGTCATAAAAGACACAAGATCTTTAAATACTACAGATATTACAGATGATGTCCCCCTTTACAGTTGTCAACGTGATCAATTCTCCTATACACCTGAGTACAGTAGTATGAGTACTCAGAGATCAAGATATAAGAACACAAGGACATGACAGACCTCTTTTTTCCATCTATACTCTACTTTATGAAGTACTATTCAAAAATAGAGTGGAACATACCATTTTCTTACCTTCATAGTTTCATGAGGAATAATAATCATGTCGAGACAATTTAAAGTAAACGCCCTTCTTACCTTCGCTTTGGCACTGCTATTTTACCTTTTTTTTCAGGTTAGCAAGCACAATCCTGCTTTGTCTCAAGCAAATGCCTTTGCTGAAGATCCTTATGATGCAGTTGGATCATTTGGCTTTCAATCTGCGCTGTTTATCGCACTGCTCTCATTGATACGTGCTTTTCGCCCCTATCAATCAGGCGAAGCTTTAGATACTCAGGAATTGCTTCTCACAAGAGGAGAATATTTCTCATGCTTATCCATAGCAGTGACCTTGATCGCAGACATAGTTGCAATGATACGTCATCCTTCTATCTGGATTAATGGACCGGCGGGATACACGCTCGCTGCGCTAGTTGGAGGAATGGCGCTTCTCACAGCCCTTATGCTCTGGCTACTTTACTCCACAACGAGCAATAAGCGGTTACCATCCACGCAAAATACCTGGGCCAGGGCCATTGGTATTTCCATTGTAAGTATCCTTCTGCTGGCTTTTTATCCAGAAAACTGGCGTGAGAGTTTGTCTGGAGAACTCTTTACGATTCTCTTTGGCATGGCATTCCTGATTGTATTAGTTTGGGTAATAGGAACTGCTATCATGCCTTATTTAGAAACGTTCTTTGAAGATTTTATAGACGATCTTGCAGCAATATACTGCTGGCTAAAAGCTCATATAGCTCCCCTTGTGGTCTTCTGCAACCTTTTTGAGAAGATCTCTAGCTGGCCTTTTATACGCTCACTATTGCACTGGTTCAATCCACGTCAACACGCCTGGAACCTCGCTATCCTGCTAGGAATCGTAGTGGGCATGATGCTTACCTTCGCAGAAACGCAGGCCGAGGGAGGAGATCTCCAGCAGATTGGAAGACTCGCCATGTTAGCAGCTCTTTTTGTGAGCTTAGAATGTGCAGGTATTCTGCTAGGTTACTTGTTCCTTGCGAAGCCGATGGGACTTTTCCGGCAGGCTTCTATGATGAAAGATGCATGAAGAAATATTCTACGAGATGAACGTGTTACAATAGGTAGAGACAATGAAATATGTTATAACTCAATGAAGCTTCTGGCATCATCGCACCTGAAAAACAATGCTGTTTCTAAAGAAATTATTATCCATTATGATCAACACGAGGAATCTTTATGTCAACAGAAGCAAACAGCAAAACAGTGATTATGAACTTTGTCGATTATCTCAATAGTCAGGAGATCGACAAGATTAACGAACTTTACTCTGTACAGGATACACAATATCCTCATGGTAATGAGCAGAAGCAGCAGCCAATTCAGCTAGAACTGGCCCGCATCTTCCCTGATGGCCACTATCAGACCGAAAACCTGCTTACCGACAACGATAAAGTTCTCTGGCACTGGACCTACCACTGCCCCAGCATGAACCTCCGTGGTGCCAATATGTTCCGCGCTCAGGACGGCAAGATCGTCGAAGACTACACTGTCGGGACTATTAGCATAGCGTAAACGAGAATGTTTTAAAGAGAGGGAGAGATACTTGTTTATCTCTCCCCTTAAGGCATCTACTCTCTATTTTTTCAGTGTATAGAACTTATTACCCTGAATGATCCCACCCAATGTTGCGGGAATTGGAATGAACCTCCCACCCGGATTCGAGGTAAGCGCAACCGAGCGCCATCCGTATCCTCCGCCTGTAACCCGAACGCCGTTGACATTCGTCAAGGCTGCAAACGGGTCAGTAAAACTTCCATATGTGACAGTAATCGCGTCTTTTACAAATTGGAAGTATTTGCCGGGCGCACCTATGTTGGCCGCCCTCAACACTGTATCTATCCGCTGCTGCACATACGGCGCGATGATGACACTTCCATCCTCGTCTCGCGAGAAGCCGTAGAATTGGCCGGGGACGGTGATGATGTCGATGTAGTCAACGGCGTCGGGCGCGCCGAATTGTGATGGAGAGTTGTGCAGCCGATTATCCACAACCGCCTTCATGGCATTCATACTCAGACGCGCTTGAGCTTCGTTATACTGGGGAAAATCAGGTGTGTTGTTCTCTGCTATGAGCAGCCGGGCGACCACACCTTCAACAGTCGTAATAGAGGGCAACTGAATAGACATAAAACCTCCTCCTCATGCAGCAATCTGCATCTCAACCACTACCAACATCTAAACCAGAAAAGCGAGTAAGGCCTCCTACACACCATCCGCCTACACATCGTAGTATGAATCGTCGTCCTCCGGCCTGCGTACATTGCGGAGAGACGAGACCCAGTTAAACACCTGATTCTTTTCGCCCCCATGATTTACGGTAACGAACGCATCTAGTATACATAAAGTGATACATATCAATAGCATCACCAGACTCATCACTTCAAGCGCACCATTTCTTAGCGCAACGCCAACGATTCCTACTCCCAAGCACCCCAGGCCCATAGAACTGATCAGGCAACTCATATGTGTTCTCCTCGTGACAGCTTGAAACACTTCCTATAGAAGCGGCGTAGTAAACAATGAGTAGAAACGTCTTACTGCTTCTACAAAAACCTGAGTGCGGAGCACTAGCCGCGCTCATGGCGTTGGTTTTCGTTTAAGATCTTCATACATGGGAGGTTTACGTAAAGATATGCGCATTTCTAAATATATTCACTCGTGTCTTCTTGTAGAGGAAGGCGGAGAGAAAATTCTTTTTGACCCAGGCGTCTTTTCGTTTATCGAGCAGAAAGTTCGCCCTGAAACATTTAAGGATGTCTCCACCATTATTCTCACTCATCAACATCCCGACCACGTAGACATGAACGCCCTCAAGTCTATTTTAGCAGAAAGTGGCGCATCCGTGATAACGAATTCCGAGGGGAAAACTGCGCTTGCAAAGGAAAACATTGACGTGAGAGTCGTTGAGGAGGGTAGCTATGCGACCAAAAACTTCACGATCCGCGCCCTTTCCGCCCAGCACGAGAAGATATTATCGCCCTCTTCGCTACCACAAAACACGGCGTATATACTAAACGATGTCTTCTTAAATCCCGGCGACTCCTTTGCCTCCCTGCTATCTCCTCTCAAGGGGATACAAGTGCTCGCCTTACCAGTCTCAGCCCCCTGGACCACAGAGATAGCAGTAGCCGAGTTTGCCCAGATGATCGCGCCGCAGATGGTCATCCCCATCCACGACGGCTACCTCAAAGACTTCTTCGTGAAACAACGCTATCAGAACTACACCCAAAACTTCACCCCCCTGGGCATCGCCTTCCAATCGATGGGCCATCCGGGAGATTCTGTTGACATAAAGTAACGCGGAACCCTCCGCTTCATCCAACTTCCTGCGAAGCGGAACTTTCGGCAAGGTGGAACCCTCCGCTTCGTCGAAGCTCCTGTGAAGTGGAACCTTCTGCAAGGTGGAACCCTCCGCTTCGTCGAACTCTCTGCGAAGCGGACCGTTCTACAGCCTGCAACCCTCCGTTTCGTCGAACCCTCTGCGAAGCAGAGGCGCCAATTTATTGCGCGCAGGCCGGCTTCAGCCGGAGGGTTACGACCATCATCCCCCACCACTGAAAAGATCGCCCACCTTTCTCGATCAGCTTGTAGTAACCCTTCCATACAAGAATAAAATATACTCCTATCAGAAGTCATGAAAAAGGCGAACGATGTGAATTTCAGGGCAAGCATGGGAGGCAAGCAAGGTGTACGGACGCGATGCAAGAAGGGCGAAAAAGACATAAGGAGCGAGAAAATCAGGTCCGTACATTTACTTGCACTAAAGGGCAAAGAATGCTAAGACATAAGGAGAGCGAGGAGGAAGTCTAAAGATCCCACGGCCCCGGCACATAGCCCGTCGCCCCCGCCCAACGCTCCGCCCCCACCATAACAATATCACACACCGGGTCCTTCACATCATAATACGCCTCAACATTATCGGGATGCAACCGAGCCAGCACCTTCTTAATCTGCCCATAAGCCCCCGCCGCCGCCACATCCGCCCGCAAATAATCGCGGAACAGCAGAGCATAGCGCTGATTAGCCCGACCAGCCTGCCGCACATGCAAATTTGTCCGCCGCTGCCCCTTCGGCGGCTCAAACAACAACTTGCTCCACTCCTCCGCCCGATTCTCCCACCCCGGCGGCACATGATCGCGATTAAACTTCTCCAGCAGCGTATAACCCAACGGAGCCAGTGCCGCAACAATCGCCCCCACATCCAGCCGCGCCACCGTCACCTGCACATCAATCACATCCTTCGCCACCAATCCCGGCACAGACGTCGACCCAACATGATCCACACGTAGCGCCAACTCCCCCATCGCCTGCCGCAACGGCACCCCAACGCGGCGAAACTCCTGCGGCCAACGCTCATCATACACTACAACCTCAATCAAATTCTTCACACTCTCTCTTATTCTACTTAACGCACATCTTCTCCCATGCTTACCCTCACTTAGCTTTTCTGCCCATCCTTCTTCATCTCTAGAAAATATGCATAGTTCTTCGCAATAGTTAAAGTCGTGGGATGTTCCTTTCCCAACACTTTCACGCTTATCATCAGAGCTTGCTTATACAATGGCTCCGCCTCCGCATACCTTCCCTGACTTGCGTAAAGCCCTGCCAGATTGTTCACGCTCGTCGCTGTGTCGGGATGCTCCTCTCCTAGCACTTTCCTCCTGATCGCCAACCCCTGCGCGTACAATGGCTCTGCCTCCGCATACCTCCCCTGCCTCTCATAGAGCCCTGCCAGATTGTTCACGCTCCCCACTGTGTCGGGATGCTCCTCTCCTAGCACTTTCCTCCTGATCTCCAACGCTTGCTCGTACAATGGCTCTGCCTCCGCATACCTCCCCTGACTCGCATAGAGCCCTGCCAGATTGTTCACGCTCGTCGCTGTGTCGGGATGCTCCTCTCCCAGCACTTTCCTCCTGATCTCCAACGCTTGCTCGTACAATGGCTCTGCCTCCGCATACCTCCCCTGACTCGCATAGAGCCCTGCCAGATTGTTCACGCTCGTCGCTGTATCTAGATGCTCCTCTCCTAATACCTTTTTATACATCTCTAAGGCTCTTTCAATCAGCGCATGCGCTTCTTTATATTCACCTTGACTCTCTAAAAACATTCCAATATGATTTAGCAACCTTGCCGCTTCTGTAGATTCTATACTCCACTGCACTATCAATCCTGCACCATTTTTCGCTTGCGGTAGCAAGACCAGACAAAGTGCCCAGTATCTATATTCAGGAGGGGGAAAGAGATAATTAATCACCAAGACCGCTCGTCCAGCCCAGAGACATTGGGTGTCCTGGTCCATGCTGTTTTTGAGTATAAGCTGGACGAGGCGGTGGATAGTCAAGGTGTGATCATTGCGGCGGATTAAGGAGTAGTTGAGAAGTTCGGTGATGGCGTCGTTGAAGGCCAGCGAATCTTCCTTGATGGTACTGAGAACTGGACCGAGTTGGAAGGCTCCTTTGGTGAAGATTTCTTCGAGGATGCTGTCGGGGTCCAAGAAGGCACAGAGGGAAAGGATCTCGACGGACATGGGGTTAGCTTGCTGGACTTTTTCGAAGGAGAGGGACCAGGTGGTAGCAACGGGGTCGGGATGGTCCAGGACGTTTTTGCCTCTGCGCTTTAAGAGTTCGCTTTGCCGCTTTTGGAACAATTCTATATAGCCATCGAGGCCACATCGTGTTTCATCTATATACACTCCAGCCTGATCGAGGGCGAGGGGAAGACCGTCCATAAGTTCCGCGATTTTCTTTGCTAGCTCTTGATCCTGCTCGCTGGCTTGCTCGAAAGGATCTTCAGGTGTGAGAATTTTGGTGCGTCTGAGGAGGAATAGTGCTCCTTCCTCAAGGCCCATTTCTTCAATCTCGATGCGTTGTGCGAGGTCGCCGGTAATTTGGGAGCGGGTGGTGATGAGAGTATGACCTCGGGTTTTGCGGGGGAGGAGCTCTTTGACGAGTTCGAGGTCGTCGGCATTGTCGAGGATGAGCAGCCAGCCTTGATGTTGTTGCAGCCAGCGTTGGAAGGCGTTGAGGAGGAGAGATTGGTCTGGTTGGTGGCGTTCGGGCAGGTTGAGGAGGTCGGCGATCTTGTTGATGTCGGTGAGCATGCTGGTGCGCGAGTCGGCGTTGAGCCAGAGGATGGTGGAGTAGTCGTGCTGGTGGCGGTGGGCGTATTCGAGGGCAGTCTGGGTCTTGCCAATGCCACCGAGGCCGCTGATGGCCTGAGTGAGGGCGGCGCTCTTCTCATTGGATAGGGCGGTGTGCAGGCGGTCGAGGATCTCTTCGCGGCCCGTGAAGAGGAGGTTGCGCTCGTAGGGAAGATTCTCTATGGAGATAGATGAGACGCGGGTGCCCTCGGGCTTGCGGTTGTCGATGATCTGGTGAATATCCTGGACGACTTCATGGAAGGCTTTATCGCGCTTGCTCCAGTCCGTGATCGCCTTTTCGTTGCGTGGCAGGACTTGCAGCCCTTCCAGTGGCCCATACGTCCAGTTGCAGGGCCGCAGCAGGATGGGGACGATCGGGATATCGCGCTGTCTTTTTAATGCCTGCTCCATCTGAGCTGTGCAGGATGGAGAGGCGAAAAAGTTGGGGCTGAGCAGCAGTAGAATGAGCGAGGCAACCTCCAGATGCTCCCTGACCTCCTGCTCTTTGTTTTTTCCACCAGCGACTTTTTGATCATCCCAACAGCTAATAATGCCCTGGCTTATCAGCGTGCTCAAATGTCCCTTAAACCTGTTGAGAAGGGCAAGATCGTCGGGCGCATACAAAATAACAACATCAATGACGTTTGCTTGCTTGTCTGACACGATAAATCACTCTCTCCAATTCATCCTGTTTCTCACGCTGCCTGCTATCTTTAAGCTAAACGCATCATAGCTTGTTTTTTGACGGTTCGCAAGTCCGTAGGTACTGGTCCAATCCACTTCTTTTGACCCTGACCGCGTAGCGACAACCGCAAGGGATTGTCGCTACGCGGTCAGGGTCAAAGCGATGAGCTTACACCCGTAATCTTCTGTAACAACTTTCTCCCCCTACTCTTTATCGCTGGACTGCCGGTCTCCGTGTACACTTTCAGCAACCTGACCGCTTCAGGCAAAAGGCTGTCATCCTGTAGTGCAAGATCGGCGAGTGCTTGTAGAGAGAATGTTTTGACGATTGCGCTTGAGTCGTTGAGGTAGGTGATTAATATGTCAAATAGAATAACTCGCTCGTGCTGATCCAACTGAAGGCATGGGATCAGTTGAGCCACGTGCCAGCGCACCTCCTGCTGGCTCTTCGCGGCTACTTGCGTAATGAGAACGTCTTTGTAGGGCGAGAGATAGTCGGGGTGCTGTGCCGTGATCTTCTCAATCGCATCCGCCGCCCGCATGCTAATGAGCGGATCATCATTGAGCATGCCATAAAAGACTTCGCCAAATAAGGAAGGGTCGCGCAGAACCTCCGCAACCACCTCCTGTACTCGCCCGATGGAACGGCGATCACCATCAGTCAACAGATTTAATATCTCATGCATCATTTACCTCACAAGAGAAGTTAAAGGAGCACGGGATCAATGAAATACAGCTTAATGACCTTCGTGAAGCATCCGCCTCCATTCTCTGTCCTTTAGCACAAAAAATATACGGACCAGATTGGAAAACTCTCGCTGACACGTTCGCCCCTTGCTCCATCGCGTCCGTAGACCTTGCCCACCTCCTCTGCTCACCCCGAAATCCACTCAACTTCACTTACTTGTGTCCGTTTAAAGCTTGCTAGAGCAGTACCTTCACGCTTAAGAAAGCGCCCGCCTATTATGAGTGATCTCTTTTGCACGATCTCTTTTGCTTGATTTCTCCTATGAATCTCTTAAGCGGTAATAAACATTTGCTGAATAACGTCGGGTGTGGCATAACCGCTTTCGTTTATCTGATAGCCCTGGACGTTGCTTTTTACCAGTTCGGCGCGATTGTTCTGAGAGATGGGGAGCCAGGCGACATCGTTGACCAACTGCTGCTCGGCGTCCTGGTAGGCTTTGAGCCGCTGCTGCGGATCTTGCAGAGCATCGGCCTTGAGCAGATCCGCCTGAACCTGCTGCTGAGCACTGGCACCGGCACTCTGATTCTGCCCGTAGTTGATGGCATTCCAGACTGAGCCCTTGCCGAACTGCAGCGAGGTCCAGTTTTGTGGATCGGGATAATCGACAGTCCAGCCATTGTACCAGAGTTGCAGTCCGTGCGGATTGTTGATGCTGCCATTTATGCGATCGTTTATCGGTTTGCCTTGCATGTCCTCCAGCTTGACGGTGATGCCTAGCGTGTTCGTCCATTGTTTCTGTATCAGTTTCATCTCATCTTGATTGGAGACGACGTTCCAGCTATTGTATGTGAAGGTGATGGCCGGAAACTGTGCGAGGCTCTGAATGCCCTCTTCTTGCATACCTTGCGCCAGCAGCCTTTTCGCCATTGCGGCATCACCATGTGGTGTGCTGACGCCAGCCGGTCTGGTGAGGGATGAACTGTAGCCCTGCTGACCCTCTGGAATGATATGATTGGTTGCAAGAGAGCCAGCCTGAAATGCGCCATCCATAATCGCGGGCTTGTCGAGGGCAAGGGCAAAGGCCTGACGGATCTTGATATTGTCGAAGGGCTTCGTCAAATAGTTCATTCCCAGATAGTTGATCCCTCCGAGCGATTTGACCTGCCGTTGATTCTTTTCATCAGTCGTAAGGCTGTCGTAGTCAGGTGCCTCCATTAGAGAGAGGCGACCGGCCTTGTAGTCGGCACGCTCGGTTTTTTCATCCTTGTAATAGCGCACGACAACTTTTTTGAGATATAGCGGCACATTATAATAGGAGGGGTTGGAACCTAACTCTATGCTAGTAGATGGTGTACCACTCACTTGCCTGAAGAGTCCAGATGAGCCGCCCTCGCTCAGATGTTTGGTGAAGTCGTTGCCGTATTTGTCGACGAGCGCTTTGTTCACCACGAGGAAGCAGTAGGTGCTCATCATGGTTGGCAGGAAGACACCGGAACTCGTCGTCTTTATTATCAACCTGGATGGATCGGGCGTGAGCAGGCTATCACCGACAAGAGTCTTTGGATTACCTTTGAGCCGTGCGTTCCCATCTTTGAAGTACTGCGCCAGATAGGAGTACTCGCTCGTCGGCGAGCTAAAGGCGCGATCAATGCTAAAAGCGACGTCGGTCGAGGTGAGCGGATGACCATCGCTGAACTTCAGATTCGGATGCAAGTAGAAGGTCCAGTCGAGTCCACCATCAGCATTTGCTTGCGAGCTCCAGGACTGCGCAAGACCAGGCTCAACCTGACTTTTACTATCAACCGTCGTCAGGCCCGCATAGAGCATTGTCATTATCTGCTGATCCTGTGTGCTTGCCGCCTGAGATGGATCAAGCGCGGGAGCGGTCGTACCATCGTCCACGCCAATGGTGAGCACCTGCTGAGCCGGTCCAGCCATACGCGGACCATTATAAACGGGATTGTCGGCGTGGTGAGTTGGAAGATTCATGGTGCCAAAGACACATAAGAGTGCCGCGCCAAGCAGCCCGGCAGTAATCCAGAGCGGCGTGTACGACCGCTTGCGCTTTGGCGGAACAGAGGGCAGCGGCGAGACTCCAGGCGGAGGTGACACTAGCTGAGAGTACGCTGTGCCACTATATATAAGAGTCGCGCCCACAGGTTGCCGCTCAGTGCCTCGCCCCTCCTGCTGCATACTCGGTATTAACGGACTGATGCGCTGCTCACGGGCGGCATCTTCTAGAGCGGAACGGACCTCTTGTGCGTTGGCAGGCCGGTCCTCTGGCAGCTGCGCTTGCATACGCTCCAGCAGCTTCTCCAGCCCTGGCGAAAAGGTACCGACAGTCGGCACGGCATGATTGATCTTATCGTCGAGCGGATTATCGCCGCTGAGCAGCATCCGTAGCGTGGCTCCCAGGCTATAGATATCGGAACGCTCATCGGTCTGGGCGGAGCCGTATTGTTCGGGAGCCGCGTAGCCAGGGGAGCCCAGGAGCTGCGTATCACGGCGCTGGCCAGGGCGGAAGTGGCGTGCGATACCGAAATCGACGAGATAGACGCTGCCATTGGCATCACGCATGATATTGTCGGGCTTGATATCACGGAAGATGACCGGCGGGCGGCGCGTGTGCAGATAGGTGAGCACATCACAGATCTGCATGCCGATATCCAGGGCCTCCCACAGGGCCAGACGCTTTGACGACTTCTGCTGCACATACGTCTCTAATGTGGGACCATCGATATATTGCACGACCAGATACCAGTGATCCTGGTCGGTGAACGAGTCATAGAACGCGGGCAGATGCGGATGCTTGAGTGCCCGTCCGAAGAGCAGCTCGCGATTATACGTATCGGTCGCATCGATCATCTGCTGCGCGTTCAGCGCTGCCAGACCAATCGATTTAATCGCCACTATCCTCTGATTCTGCGTATCCTCCGCCCGGTAGACCGTGGCAAAACCGCCCTCGCCCACCGGGTCAAGCAGCCGGTAGCGATTGTGCAACAGCGTTCCGCCCGCTAGAAGAGTGCTAGCCTCGTCATCGTGATCATCAATCGTCCCTGTAAGGGGTTTGCCGCACGCAAAGCAAGCAGCAGCATGAAGGTCGTTCAAAGCTCCGCAGCTTGAGCAATAGACATCAGAAGTACTCACACACGTCTCCTTAGCATTTCGTTTCGTGTTAACAATACAGAGCTTGCACGACGTCAGGCGATGCAAAGCCATTTTCGTTTGTTTGATAGCCCTGCACGTTCGGTTTTACCAGGTTGACTTCGTTATCCTGGGCGATGGGCAGCCAGGCGACGTCGTTGACCAGTTTCTGCTCGGCGTCCTGATAGATCTTGATGCGCTGCTGCGGATCTTGCGTGGCGTCGGCCTTGAGCAGGTCGGCCTGGACTTGCTGCTGGTCAGGCGCGTCGGCGTTCCGATTCTGCCCATAGTTGCTGGCATTTGAGGCAGAGCCCTTGGCAAATTGCAGCGAGGTCCAGTTTTGCGGATCGGGGTAGTCGATGGTCCATTCGTTACACCAGAGTTGCAGTCCAGATGGACTATTGACGCTGTCATTTATCTTCTTGTTCGTATCTCCACTGTTATCCAGCGTCACTTTCACTCCAAGCTTCGTATTCCACTGCTGCTGTATAAGGCTCATCTTATTCGTGTTGCAGATAGAGCCCTGGTCGTAATATGTCAGGGCGATTGAAGGAAGCTGATCGACGCTCCGGATGCCCTCTTCTTTCATGCCCTGTTGCAGCAATTTCCTGGCCTGGGGAGCGTCGCCATACAACGAGCTGACGCCAGCAGGCCCGGTGAGCGATTCGTTATAAGCCTGCTGCTTCCGAGGAATGATATGATTGGTCGCCAGAAGTCCAGGCCGATCAGTGGCATTTAGAAGCGCAGGCTTGTCGAGGGCGAGGGCAAAGGCCTGGCGAATCTTGAGATTATCGAAGGGTTTGGTCAGGTAATTCATTCCTATATAGTAGTCGGCCGCAATCAATCCAAATTGCTGGTCTTTTTTGTCGATCTCTGTAAGGCTTTGCTGGTCGGCAGAGAGCATAATAGAGAGGCGATTGGCATTGTAGTCTGCCCGCTCATCATCAGCATTAGAGTAGATCCGCACCATGACGTTCTTTAACTTCGGCTGACTGTCATAATAAAAAAGATTGGGAACAAGGTTCAGTTGGGTCACAGTTGAGGCGGTACTGCTGGACAGCATGAAGGGTCCAGATGAACTGCCATTGTCGATGTAGAGGGACCCGGTGGTGTCGTACTTGTTTCCTGTGACAAACGCTTTGTTCACAACAAGGAAACAATAGGTGCTCATCATAGCCGGAAGGAAAAAGCCACGACCCTGTTCCTTAATAATCAGGGTCGCAGGATCGGGCGTGAGAAGACTATCGCCAATGAGAGTCTTTGGATTGCCCTGAAGCCGTTTCGTGCCGTCTTTAAAAAATGGTGCCAGATAGGCATATTCATTGTTAGGCGAACTGAAGACACGATCAATGCTAAAGGCAGCATCAGATGAGGTGAGCGGACGGCCATCGCTGAACTTCAGGTTCGGCCGCAGGTGAAAGGTCCAGTCGAGTCCCCGCCCATCAGCACTCGGCCGCGCATCCCAGGATCGCGCGAGGCCTGGAGCAACTCTATTTTGACTATCGACCCTCGTTAAGCCCGAATAGAGCATCGTCAGAATCTGCTGATCCTGCGCATTCGCTATGCCCACAGGATCGGATACTTCGCTACTGCCGCCTCCAACAAAACCGATTGCGAGCGTATGCTTATCTAGCACAAAGGTGGACTGGGACGGAGAGGATGAAGAGTGAGGCGTGATCATAGAGCCAAGAGCACACACAAGTGCCGAAGCGATCAGCCCCGCCACAATCCAGCCCGCAAACGATCGCTTGCGTTTCACAACCCGAGGAGCATAGGGCGGCATGGGTGGAGCTGCCGTCTGATATGCCTGTCCGCCACCATATGTATATGGACTCGGAAGTGCTTGCCCGCCACCATATGTATATGGACTTGGAACGGGCATAAAAGCAGTTGAACTTTGCATATGAAGGCCGCGAATTGGACGCATCGCTGGCATCAATGAACTGATCCCTTGATTGCGAGCGAGATCTTCCAGGGCAGCACGCACCTCCTGCGCGCTTGCAGGCCGGTCTTCACGCTTTTGGGCCGACAGACGCTTCAACAGCGCCTCTACATCGTGAGGCATGCTGGGAGTAGGTGTAAACGTAGAATTAGCCTTGTCGTCGAGCGGATTGCGGCCAGTCAGGAGCGTTTGCAGAGTAATTCCCAGGCTATAGATGTCTGAGCGCTCATCGGTCTGGGCGGAGCCGTATTGCTCAGGTGCCGCATAGCCGGGCGAGCCTAGAAGCTGCGTATCGCGACGCAGGCCGGGGCGGAAGTGGCGCGCGATACCGAAATCAACAAGGTAGACATTGCCATTGACATCGCGCATGATATTGTCGGGCTTAATATCGCGGAAGATGACCGGCGGGTGCCATGTGTGTAGATAGGTGAGCACATCGCAGATCTGTATGCCGATGTCCAGCACTTCCCACAAGGCAAGACGCCGCGACGGCTTCTGCTCCGCATACGTCTCCAGCGTCGGGCCATCGATATACTGCACAACCAGATACCAGTGGTCCTGATCAGTGAACGAGTCATAGAACGCAGGCAGGTGCGGATGCCTGAGCGCCCGCCCAAAGAGCAGCTCGCGATTATACGTATCGGTCGCATCAATCATCTGCTGCGCATTGAGCGACGCCAGCCCAATCGACTTGATCGCCACAATCTTCCGATTCAGCGTATCCTCCGCCCGATAGACCATAGCAAACCCACCCTCACCCACCCGATTGAGCAGCCGATAGCGATTGTGCAACAGCGTCCCACTTGTTAGAGGAGCCACAGTAATATCATCATCAACCGTCTCCGTAAGAGGTTTGCCACAGGCGAAGCAAGCAGCAGCATCAACAGGATTCGAAGCCCCACAGTTCGAGCAATAAATATCAGCAGTGCTCACACGCGTCTCCTTAGCATATATCTATCTATCCTCTTTTTTTCTTGCTCTTCATTCAGCCCAGACAGACCCTCCTACTTCCAACCCACCACACATCAGCAAGCAACCTATACTATCAACGTCTACCCCTATTAATAATAGCGGATAAATCTCTTTTAGGAAAGAGGTACTTAGTCTCCATCACTCTTCACAACTCTCATCATAATTTATCCATGTTCTACATGTTTACAGACTTTGGTGTTCAGAGTGTGTCTGACGCTCCTCACATCCACGTTCTGAGCAGAAAGTATTGTGCAGCTTCGCTGCCTGAAATAATTCTTAAGGATGTTTTTACATTTTTCACATTTTTCATACTTTTTTGTGCAGAGCACAAAAAAGTATGAAAAATGTGAAAAATGTAAAAACATCCTTAAGAAGAAGAGCACGCCGAAGGCGTGCACATGAGCCAGAAAGAAAAGAAAGCAAAGGCAATGGGCGTCCGACACTCTGAACACCAAAGTCTATAAACATGTAGAACATGGATAAATTATGAAATCAATAACCTATGTTACAGGCGCGCACCCGACGAAAATTCAGGCTCACCCGTGAGAGTGCGCGCCTCCGTCGTCTCAACCCGATCAAGCGCAGCACGATTGCCCAGCAGGAGAAAGCCGAAGCCAACCTTCGCGAGCACATCGAGAATACCATAGAGAATCGTCTCTGGCAGCGTACCAGAACACCAAAGCCCTCCTGGAGTGTCGCAACCGAAGCTTGCAGTCGCACAACGAAGAACTTGCCATTAGGAAAGGCTATATGAAATCCCTCTAACTCCTCGCGCGCTTCCAGGACATCGGCGAGGACCAGGCGTGTTGCTCCGGCTGCTTGAAAATTCGACCAGACGACGGCGAGGTTCTTCAGGGCGAGTTGTACACGGAAGAGATCGTGTGCGGGACGGGGATAGCACCAGCGCAGGCTGTCGAGATCGACCAGGGCGTGTGCTACCCGCGCATGATCGAGCAGTTCGGATATCTCAAGAGCGACGGATGTTTTACCCGCTCCAGGAGGGCCTGTGATCAACAGAACGGGGATGATCTCTGCCATGATCTGGCCCTCCTACTTGCTTTCCTCGCAATTCTATTTATGCTTCGAGTGTGGCGGGTGCGGCCTCCATAGTCACGCCTGCGAATACGTCGCGCTCAATTGGTTCGCCGGGTTTGGGCTCGGGGTAGACGCGGGAGAGTTCGGTGTTGCCTTGTAAGAGAGGACCCAGAAAGCGGCGGGCGAAGCGGAAGAGAGGCGAGATGTGCACCTGGCTGGGATAGCAGTCGGCGGCGTCCCAGGCGTGCTTGAGGTAGCTGCCGGCGGCGACTCTGGTGGTGACGGGTGTGAGGGCATCGACGGCGGCGAGCAGGTCAACATCGTGATTCTCGCCCGCCTTACGCGGATCTTTGCGCTGTATCCTCATGACGAGCAGGCCAATCTGGATAAGATTCTTGGGCAGAGTGACATAGTAGAGCTTCTGAGGATGTTCAGGCTCGCTCTGCATGCGCTGAAATGCCTCGACGGTGGCCTGGTTCATCTTGATGTGATCGGGATGCCCATAGGCACCAAAGGTGTTGAAGGTAATCACAACCTGCGCACGCGAGCGGCGCATGACCTCCAGAACCCGCTGCACCACCTCTTCCATCGGAGCCTGCCACAGGCTGCTCGGATTGTCGTTATCGGCCGTCCCCATCATGCCGCTATCGCGATAGCCAAAGGTCACGACCTCGCCAAACCCGATCGCCTTTGTCGCGCAGGCCAGTTCCGCCTGCCGCAGCTCAGGAATCGACGCATATTTCTCCAGATACTTCGCCGCTACCGTCCCCATATCCCCATTCGTCGAGCAGATCAGCGTCGACTGCCCACCCTCCGCCATAAGACGCGCCACCAGCGCAGCACAGCCCAACTCATCGTCAGGATGCGCAAGAGATGCAAGAATACTTTTCACTATAAAATTCCTCAGATTGACTACTCTTTCCTCATCAACAGGCTACCACAGTCATTTGCCTGGGGAGATGGTTGAAGGCCGTGCTCTCGGACGCCATGAACGTGGTCCCTACCCAAACTCAGCAATAAATTGCTCTCACGAAGAGGACACGAAGTGGTGCTTGAACGATGGATAAATTTCCTCTTTCGCGCTCACACCTTCATTGCAAAAATAACAATGTAACCAGGTACAGACCAGTACCTCCCAGTATCATACCGCTCGGCTATTATTTTGTCCAGTTGGGATTCAAACATCAGCGTCTTTCTTCGCTCCTCTCTTCCCCTCCACTCAAGCAATTCTATTGCCGGGTGACACCGGCAGGGGCCAAATCTGAATTGCGCCCGTAAACTCGCTCCACTCCCATCTTCCCAGGCAAACGCTTCCCTTCGCCTCTTTCCTTTCTTCCTATCTCAACAGCAACAATCACAAGGGATTGTCGCTACGCGGGGGTGTTCGCTGAATTTTAAATAGCCCTGTCCTCTTTCATTGCCTCTTGTCCCGCAGTCTCTACTATGATACGATTCTCAAAGAAAGTGCTAAATGAGTACTATTTAAAGAGGGAGCAGCATGAGTACGAAACCCTGGGTCTACGTTCTACAGCATATCGCCATTGAAACACCGGGCACTATTGAGCTTGCATTGCAGGTTCATGGCGTCTCAATACGCGTCATTCGCTCCTTTGAGGGCGAGCCCGTTCCAACGGAGCTGGGAGAGGCGGCCGGGCTGGTGGTGATGGGCGGGCCGATGGGCGTGTACGAGCAGGAACAGTATCCCTTCTTACGGGCAGAGCTGCGGCTGATTGAGCGGGCAGTGGCCGAGCGTAAGCCTGTGCTGGGCGTCTGTTTGGGCAGCCAGCTTCTTGCCACAGCTTTAGGAGCTTCGGTTGAGAAAGGCAAGCGCAAAGAGATTGGCTGGCATCCTGTAACGTTGACTCAGGAAGCGCGCACAGATGCGCTGTGGCGGTCTGTTCCCTCGTCCTTCATGGGCTATCACTGGCATGGAGACACCTTTGATCTGCCGTCGGCGGCGATCCCTCTGGCCGCATCAGACCTCACTCCCTACCAGGCTTTCCGCTACGACGACGCGGTCTATGGACTGCTCTTTCACCTGGAAGTCACGCCATCAATCATTCAAGACATGGTCACTACGTTCGCCGAAGAGTGGCGCGCGGCGGGCGTGGATGGAGAAGATATCCTCCAAAAGAGGGCACAATTCCTTCCTCCCCTCCAGATGATCGGCTCTTCCGTCTTCCTCGCCTGGGCCAAACGCCTCTCATCTGCAAACTCCTGAAATCTCGCTCAGGCATCCTCTCGTCACCGTAATTCCCTCTGCATATCTTCTTCCCAATGCTTCATAGAGAGTGTCGGACGCCCATCGCATCTACGTTCTGAGCAGAAAAGAGTGTGCAGCTTCGCTTCCTGAAACAGTTCTTAGGGATGGTTTTACATTTTTCACATTTTTCATACTTTTTTGTGCAGAGCACAAAAAAGTATGAAAAATGTGAAAAATGTAAAACCATCCCTAAGAAGAAGGGCACGCCGAAGGCGTGCACATGGGCCGGAAAGAGAAGAAAGCGCAGGCGATGGGCGTCCCACGCTCTCATGCAAAATCGGAAGAATCTGACGCAAAAGTACTCATTTTTTGCATTCTATATAGAGTAATATCTATGCTATGGTGTATAAACTTTTATGTGGAAGCAATTAAGTTTTCCCTGGTCGTTTTTGAAGGGAACATGTTGATAAGTGACGTGAGGTTGGGGACGCTGGAGGCTTGGGGGAAAGATAGTTATAACCCTCCGGCTGAAGCCGGTCTGCGCACAATGAATTGGCGCCTCTTCGGAGGCGCGGTTAGGGAAATTCGGAGGAGTAACTAAGGAGTGGGCGAGATGATACTAGTCGGCTTTTTACGGTCACGAATGGCGCTGATACTTACGGGGGTTGGCTGCGAACTCCTGTATTTTTTCTATCTATTGCGTCAATTTCCGCTGCTGCGCTATTATAATGACATGATCGACATGGGAATGGTCACGAAGACGTCGCATATGGGCTTTCTGGCGTTTCTGATCGTTTTCAGTTTACTCTTTGCCCTCTTTGGTTTTGCCTGGTGGGAGGCGCGACGTTTGCAGGATCACTCTACACTCTGGCTCATTCTTGGCTTCGGTGTCATCTTCGCACTCACAAATCTCTTCGTCTATCCTATCACTGCCATCGATGTATTCAACTATATCGCTGAAAGCCTTGTGATGCTGGATTATAATGCAAACCCCATGCTTGTCTCGCTGGTTCAGTATCCGCAAGACCCGCTGGTGCGCTTGACGGTGGGCTGGGGCATCTATCCAGCCTCCTATGGGCCGATTGGGCTGCTCGTCGATGCTCTTCCTACGCTGTTCGCGGGCCGCAATGTGCTGGCAAATCTTATTCTTTTGAAGGTGATCTTCTCGGCGGCACTGCTACTGGAAGGCTTTGTGGCGTATAAAATTCTTTCGAAAATAGGCCCGAAGTTTGCGCTGGCTGGCGCGCTAGCGCTAGCCTGGAATCCTTTTGCGCTCTTTGAGTTCTCGGCCAATAGCCATAACGATATTCTTATGGTCCTCTTTATCTTACTCGCTGTGCTGGCGCTCGTAGAGGATCGCCCGATCCTCGCCCTGGTCCTCATTACGGCTTCCGCGCTGACAAAATATGCATCGCTCCCGCTGATTCCGTTGTTCTTCGTCTATAGCTTCGTCCATCAATCCTCGCATCAGCAACGCTTGCGCTATGTCGGAGTAGCAATCGCGGCCTCCTTGCTCCTCGTCCTCATCACCTTCATCCCCTTCTGGGCTGGCCCGCACACATTCGATAGCCTCTTCTTTGTTAACCGCATCAACCTCTCCTCCTTCAATATGTTTCTAAACGACGTATCCTCGAAGACGATCTCGCTGGATCAGGCGAAGCAGCCCGGACAGATCATCTTCGGATTGTTCTATATATATGCACTATTTTTGTGCACTCAGAGGATTGAGGATATGCTACGCGGCTGCTTCATCGCAATGTTCGCACTGCTCGCCTTTGGAGTCTCCAACATCGAGGTATGGTACGCTATCTGGCCCTTCGCATTAGCCGTCGTCACTCCTGATATAGGAGAGATGCTGATTGCCACTCTCCTCATTTATGGTGCAACGCTTACAGAATTGGTACATGCCTATGTATGGCCCTGGGTTAATATCCAGACAAACACATTCGCTTATGATATCGTCAATAGTATCGCTTATCTAACAATCTTCCTACCTGCATTCCTATTGCTACTCATTCTAGAGAGTAAAAATATACTCCGATATAGAATACATTTTCTAGAGACGAAAAAGTAGCCTGGACTTTAGTGACTCTTCTATCTCTCTTATCTGAAACGTCTAAATCTTCAACGCTCTTTATCAAATTGATACGTTGTGTTTTTACATTGGCACCCCCTTGACGCCAAAATGTGAAGCCATTTCATTTGAGCGAGCGGTTTCTATACATGCAGGACGTATAAGTACGTCAAGTTACTGCATGTGTAGAATATGTTGTTTTTTTCAAGCATTACAAATGGTATACTGCCTGAAATACAATAAAGATGATAGCACCGATATAAAAAATCGCCTGTACCGCTCTTCTCCAAGCGGGTGTGTCTCTCCAATACATATAGTTGAACGCGGACGAACACGCCAAACAAAAACTCACTCCCGCTCCCACATAATTCCTGGTGAGTAGTTCGTACACTCCTGCAACGGCTAATACGAGCACAACGATCACGGAAGCAAAGATTCTCCTATTTCCTTCTATGTTCATTACTTATTCCTTTCCTCGTTCAGTCAACTATCAAAATGAGGTCATATCGCCCCTCGTCGGCGACAAGGAACAGTATAGCGTCAGTCTTGCCAAAGGTCTTGCTCCTTTGGAGTCATTTTCTCTATAGAGAGGTGCATCACTCTTTCGGACTAGTCGCAATCCGGTACGAATAACGTTCAAGAGAATGCGAGGCCAAAGCACTCATTCCGCACTTCTTGTTGCAACGCAGGGCTGGCTGATGGAAGGCGTAAGCCAATAAAGCGGGGGAAGTACGTCTAGATGGTATCAAATATGCGCACCAATGGACTTATCTTGACGATTTTTTGATAGTATGCGCACTAGCTGAGTATCCGGTAGGTTGGTATTATCCGTATCACATTTATACAAGGGTGGTTAAATAATTCTTCACTGGAAGACGGTCGGGAAAATCTGTGTCTAAAAATCTATCAAATAAAACAATTTTAGTCGTGGAGGACGATCGGGAGATCGGCGAGGTGATCATCGAGGTGCTGTTAGAGGAAACCCAGTATTCCGCTTACCTTGCGACGAATGCACACGATGGGCTACGCATGATGAAAGAGACGAAGCCGGATCTCCTTCTACTCGACTACCAACTTCCAAGCATGACAGGTCTGCAGCTCTTCGATCAGATTCGTACAATGGAGGGGCTCCAGGACATTCCTACTATTATGATCAGTGCCAATTTGCCCTGGAGCGAGCTGGAGAAACGCGGTATTGTTGGCCTGGAAAAACCTTTCGATCTGGACAACTTTGTGGGGCTGGTTAGAAAGATGTTAGACAGATGACAATCTTTCTTTACCTTGCGGCTAAAAGCACTAAGAATAATATGGCGGCGAGAACAACGGCAGCAGCAAATAACTGCTGCACTTTTCTTTTGAATTGACGATACTTACGATGATAGCGACGGCGGCGCGGAGCCGGCTGAGGAAAAGATGCCGGAATAAAACAATGTTGTACGGGTTGGAGATGCTGCCGCGATTGGATGCATTGCAAGGCGAACTGGGCACACCCTTGAGGGTCGCGCAGAATCTGAGGGTTGCTGAAGCGGATAAACGTCCAGCCGATGCTTTCCATCTCCCGCTGCCTTCTGAGGTCGTTGACTTGAACATCCAGACGCTTGTGGACGCTTCCATCTAGCTCAATCGCCGTCTTCGTCTCGGGATGAGCAAAGTCTACGAAGCGGCGCTGAACCTTTCCATTCAACACATAACGCTCTTCAAACTCTTGAATAAGCCTGATATCGGTCCTCAAGTTCATCCATATTGTACCAAAAAGTATTTCCACTCGATTCGTGCTGAGTCGCTTGCTATTTATCAAAAGGTTTACCATATTCTCATCTCCACTTGTAGTTTCACCCGCGTAGCGACAATCCCTTGCGGTTGTCGTCGTGCCCCCCGTCTGAAATCCTTTTTGACCATACAACCTCTTGCCCACCCCGACAACCGCAAGGGATTGTCGCTACGCGGAACCTGTGAACAATTCATCGTCACATATTTATGAACGTGTTTGCAGAACAGTTCCAGGCATGTCAGACAATCTGATAAAGGTATCATTCGTCTGTATATTTTTGGTCACATAGGCGATAAACGAGTTTGCCAGCGTCCCAGGATTTTTCTTTGTGTACATATGCTCGATGGCCCAGAAGGGATAGACGTTGTTCTCGATCTGCGTATAAGTCGGCGCGATTCCATTTATCTCTATGGATCTAAGCGAACTGCTGTAGCTACCGGCTGTGCCCCCATCAACATAGCCGATGGCACCACGCGTCTCCGCAATGACGGGAGCGACCTGGCTGGTCTTATCTATCGCCATATAACCTGGCGCGCCGCTCGCAGTTGTGCCCAGCACATAGCTCGTGAAGGTTCCGTAGGTGCCGGAGGTCGTGGGGCGACCGAAGACTCTGATGGGAATGTCAGGAGCATGGCTATCCACTGCATTCCAGGATCGATAGCTTCCGTTGTAGATCTTGATGAGCTGGTCGCGCGTCAGGCTGGTGATGCCGGTGACGCCTCGATTCACCACAACGGTGAAGACGATGACGCCTACCTGGTGATCCTCGTAGTCGGCCGAGTTCAGGCCAGCCGCGCTACCGGAGAGCTCGGAGTTCGCAATCTGGATATCGCCATTTTTGAGGTCGCGCAGGCCCGAACTACTGGTATCCTCGCTCACCTGTACAAAGCCCACAGGACAGGCCGAGCGATATTCCTTAGCATAACGCTGTGCCACCTTATAGAAGGCGCTCGATCCCTTCGCCTGAATCGAACCAAACGCGCAATCGCCTCGGCCAAACGCGGAGATCAGGCCAATGCTGTTATAAATGAGGAAGAAGAGCAGACCACCGAGCAAGAGGTAAAGCACAACGTTACGCCACGTGAGCAAGCTCTGAGCAGGGACGTACTGTTTGATCGCGCCATCCTTAATCTGCCCTGCTACAGCAATATCGGCCTTGCCCAGTGTCAGCACCTTGATCCTGATCCAATCGCCCGCGTTAAGCAACACATCCTTTAAAGCAACAGACTGCTCGTCCGCATTCAGAATAATATAGTTCCTGGCGTTATGGCTCGAAATGCCCAGCGAGGGCGAAGCCTCCGGAATACCCGCGCGCACCACAAACTGCAACGACTTGCTTATTGTCGTCCCCTGCTTGGGCGCAAAAGAGATCAGGAGCGGCTTCTTATAATCATCGCTATCGACGGAGACAGTGCCCTCATTACGAATCTTGATAAGTTGATAACGCACCTCATCCACCGGCATATCATCCAGAAAGATCTTAATATCCTCGCCCTTATCCCGATCGACACTCACAACATTCGTATCCTTATCCTCATACTCATAGGTAATGAGCTTGCGCTGCTTCGACCGATAGTACGTCCAGACCGTAAAGATCAGGCCCCCAACACCGATAAGAAGCGAGAACAGATTAATCCAGAAGTCCCCGCCCCCAAACAATTTACTCAGATCCATAAACGCCGTCACAGCTTTCTTCTTTATAGAAACATATCCAGCAAAGATCATTTATCAGGAACATATACATAAATAGGCACACACATATACTAACGTGCAAACTCCTCTTTTTTAAAACGTCTTTTCCCGGCTCCATCCTTGCTCTAGAGCTGTAATACTAAAAGGAGTAACCGACCAGCGTGTTTCTTAACCTCACATTGGTACTTCTCTATCATTATTTTTGCAGACACGGTAGAGCCATTGAGGTATATGTTATGCTCCTCTCCAGAGCATGCTCTTTAAGAAGAGATGCATTGCCGAATCATACATTTGAAAGGAACTGAGATGAAACGACTCCAACTCTCACTATGTGGTCTTCTCCTCCCGCTTGTCCTGACAGCTTGTGGTGGAGACAGTGGAAGTACCACCAACGCAACGGGTGGAGGAACGAACGGAAGTACTGCTGCTACAAGCAGTGGAGGAAGCGCTGATAGTGGAACAAAGGCACCTCAAGAAGTTCGTGTCCCTATGGGGGAGATGTATTTTAAGCCCTCGATCACTACTTTTAAGGTTGGGCAACCTTACAAATTTGTCCTTACCAATGAAGGCAAGGTGCCACACGAGTTTACAACTGCTCCCCCGCGCAAATCTGGTCAGAATGAAAAGGACGAGGATGCAAAATCCCTTTTTGATACTGATCAGCTTGCCGGTGGTCAGAGCCGAACGATCAACTTTACGTTCAAGGAACCTGCTCCAGCGGGTACGTTAGAGATAGAGTGTAGCTACCCCGGTCACTACGAAGGTGGCATGCATGTCCCCATTGTCGTCGAATAATAACTGACAAAAAGAGCAGGTAGAGATATGTTTCTCTACCTGCTCTTTAGCTAGTCAAGGATTCCCTTAAGAGGTGGTTCCCGATCAGGCATTGTTATACAGCTATGTCTTCAGTTTCTATGGCTTCGAGAGGTACGGGACCTGCTGCCTGTGAACGGATGTTCGCCTTTGCATCCATTATAGAACGGCGTGCACGCATTGCAGGGCTCACACGATAGACCTCTTTGACCAGGCCCACGCGCTCAAGCGTCCAGATGATATAGCTGGAGATGTCAACCTGCCACCAATGCAGGCCGTGAAAGGCGGAGCGGGGGAAGGCATGGTGATTGTTGTGCCATCCCTCACCAAAAGCAAGCAGTCCAACTAGCCACTCATTACGACTGCGATCCGGGGTCTCAAATTCACGTTTGCCAAAGGTGTGACAGACGGAGTTGACGCTCCAGGTCACGTGATGAGTCAGGAAGATTCGCACAAGTCCACCCCAGAGCAGGCCAGACCAGCCCCCGATCAGAAATGGAATGAGCAGCGAGAGTCCAACCCACACAAAAAAGGTGCGGCTCACAAACAGAATCATAGGATCTGTCAGCAGATGACGAGCGTAGACCTTTGGGTCCGCTTCGCGATCTTTGAACATCCAGCCAAGATGGGCGTGAAAGAAGCCTTCGACAGGACTATGAGGATCACCCTCGCGGTCTGCCAGCGCGTGATGCATGGTATGTGTCGCAGTCCACTGCAATGCAGGACCTTCTAAGGACATGGAGCCAAACACGAGTAACAGAAATTTGACAACGGGATGGGGGCGGAAACTGCGATGTGTGAGCATCCGATGGAAGCCAATAGTGACACCCATAGCGGTGATAGTATACATGCTCAACAGCAAGACAATATCTTTGGGATGCACAGCCCGCTGCCACAGCAGAGAGATAGCAAGCACGGTTGCAAGCAAAGGAACGATAACAACGACCAGGACTATTACTTTATACCAGGGATTGTAGTTCAATCAAACCTCCTATATCCATTCTTTCTTCATAAGTTTTATAGTGCGCGCTGATAGTCAAAAGATGCAATTACTTCATCGAATGGATCTTGCGAAGCATCTATAGTCGCGACGGCTGTAGTTTGCAAAGTAACTCTTCTATTCTGATTTAGCAGCTCAAGTAGTTGTGTTGTCTCATCTAAGGTCAGCTCTACATTCACTTCATCTATTTGTCCAATTTGCTGTTGAAGCAGAAGCCCACCCTTATGGATCACTGCCTCAAAACGTCCAATCCTTCTGTTCTCTTGCATACTCAAGACTATCTTTCTTCCGAATAATTGCTGTGGCTACCCGGCATACAAAGAATATGTCTCTTAACATATTGTTCTCAGGTACGACAACACGTACTCTATTGATCACCGATGAAAAGACTGTAAACTATCTGTTTCCTATAACCCGCGATTATTTGCGGAAGAGCTCTCTCAGAATCTATGTGTATATTGCTGCAATCGTATGCTTATATAGAGGGACAGACGACTACTTAACGAAGAAAATGCTCGTAGATAGGAATGCAAGAATGTTCTCTTTCTCATCAGGAGAAGACCTTATGCTTAGAAACATTCTAAGTATAAGGTTGATACGTATCATACATCGAAAAAGTTTCATCCTTAGTAAAACTCTTCCTCCGTTTATACACAACAATTGTGTATAATTATGAATAGTATAATATAGTTAATTTTATTATTCAGCTATTCGTTAAATATATATATTGCATACTAAGTGAAACTTTTCTAGAAGACAAAGCGTACTACTCGTGATGCTTAGAACATTTCTCAGCATCGAGGGAACACCCGATGGTGAGAAATAGTGTAAAATATGAATGCTTCATTCCCCGCTCGCCTGCCGTCACCATACCTGGTGGCTATTAACACAGGCACCGTCGCATCCTCAAAGAGGAAGCTTTCCGTGGCTTTGGATAAGGACCCCGAGCGCATCTGTGGTCAAGCCTTGCGTATAGGCTATACAGGCAGTGCGCCAACAGATTTAGCGCTCTATCGGTTGAAGGTCAAGTCTCATTCTGAACCTTCCACTGTCACCTTATCAAACCTCTTTGTTCTTGAACACGGTATCTTTCGCGAGTACGAGCAATAAGTTCTTTCAGTAAGGAATCAGGTGTCAACAATGCCTCTTTCCTCATCACCTATCAAGGAGCAAATATATGTGGCCTTTCGATCAAAACAATCAACAAATGTATCAGCAGTATGCTCAGGCTGGACAGTCTGGCGATTATAGCAACATGGACCAGAATCAGGCGATGGGTCATATGCAGCAGTTTATGCAGAATGCGCCCGCTGACACGCAGCAACAGGTCTACCAGCAACACTTTGAGCAGATGCCCTATGAGCAGCGTTCACAATTCGCTCAGCAGATGCCACAAGGATACGGTGCAGATCCCAACGACCCACAGGGAATGGCACAGGGCTTCCATCAGATGGGGCAGGAGCAGCCAGGGATGCTGTCACAAATGCTTGGAGGAGGAGGCTCCTCGATGGGACAAGGAGGAGGAATGGGACAAGGAATGTTAGGCGGGCTTGTGGGGTCGGTGGCACAACACATGCTGAGCAATCGCGGCGGCGGCTTCTAGCAATCTCTTACTCAAGCGGGTGAACGAGGAAGCCAGGAAGTGCAGCACTTCCTGGCTTCCTTTTTTTCTCCTCTTGATCACAAATAGTCTTTCAGAGCTATCTCTTCTGATCACTGTATTTATAATGCTCCTTGACATATAATCCAGGTCATTATGAAGCTAGCATGAAGCAAACGGTGACGGTGAAGTCGTAACCATTCAGCAGCTTTAGAACCGCGTGATGAAGCGCGCATACGGCTACTCAAGCAGCACCCTCTCAATGGCTACGATACCGATGGGCTTCTTGAAGTCATAAAATAAACAGCTCCCTTTATTTGCAAATAAAGGGAGCTGTTTATTCTTCTATTGGCTTATAAAGCTCTCAACCCTATCCTTTAATCGCTTCGTCTATCTACATAGAGACAAGTAGCATTTGCGAATTATTTGCAATTGCTTTCTTTTCCTAGTATACTTGTTATGGAAACGCCACTCAAGATAGTTCGCTGTTGGTACTGCTAATGAAGACAAGTATTTAAAATACTTTTTTACTCTTATTGCTTGTTCGTCATCCTTGTTATTTTCCAGGAGGTATCATGAGCAGTAGTTTTAGTTTTTCAGCTCTCTCTCGCGTGTTCCGACAAAGTTCGCCAGAGGTACGTAAAAGAGTCATTGGTATCTATGCGTTTTTGATTGGTTACAACGTTCTGGCATGGCTTCTCGCGCTCATCGCGTTCGGCCACACTCCCGCCCTTTTACTCCTGGCACTCACCGCCTACACTTTTGGCTTACGTCACGCTTTCGATGCCGACCACATCTCCGCGATTGATAATGTCACACGTAAGCTGATGCAAGAGAGGCAGCGTCCAGTGGGAGTCGGCTTCTTTTTCTCGCTTGGTCATTCGACCGTCGTTGTGGTCTTGACAGTTCTCATTGCCGTAGCGGCCGTCGCCGTCGGCCGCTTTGATAACCTCAAAAACATCGGTGGGCTGATTGGTACCACCGTCTCTGCACTCTTTCTTCTTCTCATCGCCGCCATCAATATCATCATTCTCGTGGATGTCTACAAGACATTCCGTGAGGTGAGGAACGGTGGAGAGTACAACGACCAGAGTCTGGATGAGTCGTTGAATAAGCGCGGGCTCATGGGCCGCTTCTTTCAACCTTTGCTTAAGGCGACCGACAAGAGCTGGAAGATGTATCCTATTGGATTGCTCTTCGGGCTGGGATTCGATACGGCCACCGAGGTTGGACTGCTTGGAATCGCCGCAACGACAGCCGGCAAAGGCGTTCCCATTGCCGCCATTCTCATCTTCCCCGCACTGTTTACGGCTGGAATGACCCTGATGGACACGACCGATAGTGTCTTGATGTTAGGCGCATATGGCTGGGCCTTCGTCAAACCCATTCGGAAACTATACTACAACCTGAACATCACCTTGATCTCGGTCATAGTAGCTCTCGTTGTCGGTGGGATCGAGGCGCTGGGTATTGTGGCACAAGAGTTAAACCTGAGCGGTCCTTTTTGGGATCAGGTCGGCAACCTTAATAATAGCTTCGGCACCATTGGTGTCGTCATTGTCCTCCTATTTATCGCCAGTTGGGCCATCTCAACGATTATCTACAAAGTGAAGCGCTACGATGATATTGAGGTGTCCATCGCTCCTACTCCAAGCAAGGGGAACAGCAGCATTCCGCAAATCGACGCCTGATATCTCTACAGTGCATAGACCGACATGTGCTATCATTAGGAAAGAGAAAGAAGGGCTTACGATGTAGAAAGGATAATTTGTTTGAAGTATATTTGTGTCTTTGCAGGATCGAGCAAAGGAAGCCGCGAGGTCTATCAGCAGGCGGCACAAGCTTTGGGTCAGGAGCTTGTCACACGCGGGATGGGACTGGTCTACGGAGGTGGTACCGTTGGGCTGATGGGAGTGATCGCAGATGCAGTCCTGGCGCACGGCGGCGAGGTTATCGGAGTCATTCCACGCGCACTCTTTCCTCGCGAGCTAGCGCATCCCAATTTAACAGCATTGCATGATGTACAAAGTATGCACGAGCGGAAAAACCTTATGGCCGACCTCTCTGATGGCTTTATCGCCCTACCCGGTGGCTTCGGAACCTTTGACGAACTCTTCGAAATGGCAACGTGGGTACAGGTCGGCCTGCACTCAAAGCCAATCGGCCTACTCAACGTCGAGAATTATTTCGCCCCCGTCCTGGCTCAAATGGACCTTGCAGTCAAAGAAGGCTTTCTCGTACCACAATACGCATCACTTTTGATGCACAACGAACGTCCTGCCGATCTACTTGACGCTCTTGCAACATTTCGACCAGAAGCCTATCGAGTGAAGTGGAGAGACACGCCTCTTGAACCATAATGTTTATCATTCCTGAAAATTTTGCACGTTTGATGATAGAGCTTTTTGGAGAAGAGGGACACGCCTGGCTCGACCGCTTGCCCGCCCTGCTTGCCACCTATGAGGAACGTTGGAGTCTTACGATTGGCACCCCGTTCAGCAACCTGTCGTTCAACTATGTAGCTCCGGCGATGCATGCGGATGGCACACAGGTGATTGTGAAAACGGGTCTGTCGGATGAATTTCCTTCTCAGCCGGAGGCATTGCGGCACTTTGCTGGACATGGCATGGTGCAGCTATTAGCTTACGATGAGCAGAATAACATGATGCTTTTAGAACGTCTCCGGTCGGGTAGATCGTTACGCACGGTGGAGAGTGATAAGGTGGCGATCTCAGCAGCGGTCGATGTGATGCGCAAGCTCTGGCGTCCTCTGCCGCCGCAGCACTATCCCTTCCCCACAGTCTCCGTTTGGGGCGAGGGCTTCGGGCGTATACGCGACCTATACGCGGGCGGCATTGGCCCCTTTCCATCGCCTACAATGTTCGATAAGGCGGAGAAGCTCTATGCCGAACTCAGCGCGTCTATGGCCGAACCGGTCTTGCTGCACGGCGATCTGCACCAGGATAACATTCTGTCGGCCGAGCGAGAGCCGTGGCTAGCGGTCGATCCCAAAGGTCTGATTGGCGAACCTGCCTACGAGACGGGCGCGATCTTACGTAATTTCTGGCCCGACATCCTCTCAATCCCCAACCCGAAGTCCCTTATAAGGCGGCGTATAGACCAACTTGCCGCAGAGCTGAGCTTTGATCGTGAGCGCATTTATAGCTGGGGCTTCGCGCAAGCAGTCTTATCGATGTTGTGGAGCATCGAAGATACAGGGAAGCTCCCAGATGAAGGACTCTACTTCATCCAGTTGCTTGCTGCTATTAGGCCCTGATTTCATGCACTTGCACGCCTTCAGCATATATCCTTTCTTAATTAATTTTTTACACTTTCTACATTTTGAAACTTTTGCGTTCCACGCAAAAGTTTCAAAATGTAGAAAGTGTAAAAAATTAATTAAGAACGCTGTGTGAGCTCTAATTTGCGCACATCATTACTTTTGTCCTGCTTTTATAGGATGTGTTGAAAAAAATGATAGAATTTAGAGAGAATGGAAATAAAGATATACGCACTTCAAGATGTTTCATACTAGCTCATTTTCTCTGTTTTTGAAGTGTCGATCCTGATAATAGAAAAAAATATGTCTGAAAATAATAATGACCGTGTAGGGCAAAAGATAAGTAGTTATCAGCTCATGCGCCTCATAGGGCACGGCGGCTTCGCCGATGTATACCTGGGTGAGCATGTTTATTTGAAGACGCTGGCGGCGGTGAAGATTCTGCATGTGCGTGCTGATGACGCCGACCAGCCCGATATTTTGAATGAGGCACGGGCGATTGCGCAGTTGGAGCATCCGAATATTGTCCGCCTGTTTGAGTACGGCGTTGACAATGGCTATCCCTTTTTGATTATGAGCTACGCGGCTCGCGGCTCGCTCCGGCACCATTATCCCAGGGGCTCGCGGTTGCCGATTGCACGCATTGTTGAATACGTGCAGCAGGTTGCTTCGGCGCTGGATTATGCGCATAAGAATAAGCTGATACACCGCGATGTGAAGCCGGAGAATATGTTGATCGGCCAGAATGAGCAGGTGCTGCTGACCGACTTTGGGCTGGTGATGATGGCTCAAACGTCGCGCTCGCAGTCTTCAAGTGATCTGGCGGGCACGGTCGCATATATGGCTCCGGAACAGTTGCGGGGGCGGCCACGTTTTGCAAGCGACCAGTATGCACTGGGTGTGGTGGTCTACGAGTGGCTGTGCGGCCGGCGTCCCTTCAATGGCTCTTTCGCCGAGATAGCCAGTCAGCAGGTGATGGAATCGCCGCCCCCGTTGTGCGAGATGGAGCCACATCTGGCACCTGAGATAGAGCAGGTGGTACTTAAAGCCCTGGCAAAAAATCCCGCCGATCGCTTTGAGAGCGTGGGAGACTTTGCGCGTGCTCTAAGTGAGGCTTATGGCAGTCCTAGCCAATTTACGCAGCAGTTCATCCGCCCTCCCCTCACACCAAGAACGAGTCAGTTGCTACAGTTCCAGCCAGCCAGCATCAGCAATAGAGCAGATCAGTCGGTCGCCACGCTCTCTCCCAATGCTGATTCGGGAGCGACCGTCGATATACCCATCGACGAGGCGCTCACCTCGCTTCGGAGTACCGAGGAGGTGAATTCGCAAAATACTGCACAAATGATTACCAGTCAGCAGCCAGAGATGCAGACGAACGTTCTCGCAACGCAGACTATTACACCTGATACAGACTTGCAAACACTACAGATCTCACCCACGCTTTCCACTACCCGAATGCTACCAGGCCAGCGTGCAAAGGGTAAGAACATATTCATTTTGCTTGCCCTGATCCTCATCGTCGCAGGCAGTGTTGCGCTGGGCTTTCACAATGTTATGGATGTGCATGGGAGGCAGATTAATACGGGGCCAGCAAGCATATTCGCTTCTCCTGCCGCAACAAGTGGTGCTGCCGAGGGAACAAGTACAGCCGCCGCAGCCACACCCACCAGTACGCCTGGCGGCAAACCAACGCCTGATCCTGTCGCCACCAACCCTCCGGCTCTTCAGAGGGTTGTGCCAGCATCAGCCCCTACGCCGACAAGTGTGCCTCCAACCAGAGCGGTTGAGCCCACGCCTCAGCCGCCCGCGCCCGCTCCAACACCCATCCCGGACGTACCAACGCCGGTGCCAACACCAGATATAAATACACTACCAACACCCGATCTCAATGCAACACCGACACCTGGTGATATAACGGTACCGACGCCTGATACCAATATGCTACCGGGGCTCACACAATAGGCTTGCTAAGACGAAGGATGAGAGGGTGGATCAGGCGCTCAATTGTCCTTCCAAGGCTGCACATAATTGTGGGCGGGCGCGGTGAAAGTAGGTCTTGACGGTATTAGGAGGCATGTGTAGCTTGCGGCCAATCTCGCCGAAGCTCATTTCTTGCGTGTAACGCAGCCAGACAATAACGCGGTATTTCGGTGGTAGCATCTCGATGGCCTCGCGTAATTGTGTCTGGTCATCATGCTGTTCAGCCTGCTCTTCTGGAAGCGGGGCGTCATCCAGAAGATCCCCCAAAAGCGACATCTCTTCCTCGTCAACGTTTATGTAAAGCTCGGAAAAGAGATGGGGGCGTCGGCGGCCTCTACGCATCTCGTCTATGCAGCGATTCCTTGTAATGCAGAAAAGCCAAGCTTTGAGCGATGAGTTATCCCGCACGATCATCGGCTTCTCCAGCAACGATGGCATCGCTAGATAGAATTGCAGCCAGACAAACTGCATTACATCACGGGCCAACTCTTTATCCACCCGTCGTGTGGCGAAGCGATACAACGTCTCCTGATAACGCTCAACCAGCACTTCAAATGCTCCCTGATCGCTTGCACACGCCTGCTCCAGCAAGGCCCGATCCGGCAGATCATTCAGACACGTCTGTCGTGGCAAACTTATGCACATATCTCTACCCCCTACTTAGGAAATTATCCTTCGATCTTCTACACGTCTCTCTCTATTTTTGGTCTACTGCTCTGGCATAGTCCATTTCACGGGGACCGCGTAGCGACAAATCCTGGATGTTTATAGTTATTGACGTGTTTCTTAAGAAAAGTATAAGCGATGAGGGGGTAGGTGTCATGATACAAAAGGAGTAAAGTGTGCTAGCTAACTTCGGTTCAAAGGTGGTAGGAATGAAGCATTAAACTACCACCTTTGATGTAGATAGAGCAGGCGCGCGACCTACGATCAATCCAGAGTTTTTACTACGGCATCGGCATCCCACCCGCAACGCTGAGCGGCTCGCCGATGACAAAACTGGACAATGAGAGAATGGTTACACTTTTATAGAGGAAATAAAATATAGTTGGACAAATTATATTCCATGTTGTATAATGATAGTGTGCTTTCCAAAAGAGAGTACTTCTGATAAGGGAAAGACCCCTTTTTTTTATGCCATTTTGCGCATATCCTCATTGCTCCAAACCCTCTATGGTGACCGCTTGAACGAGCTATGGAAGCTCTCCGACAGCAATTCTGAGGCTTTTTTTGTGCTGCCCGTTGTTCGTTGTTGCGCTTTTTTCCGTCCAAAAAGTGCTTCTATAATGTTGGCAGAGAAAAGGGCGCGATGGCTGTACACTGCTCTGTACTATAAGAAATTTTTTTATCTCTTTATGCAACACTTTTTTAAAGCTATTAAAGGATGTTTTTGTCATGCATTTCAATTTTTTGTCGCTTCGTACTCTCGTGACCTTTATGCAGCGTTCCGCAGTTCTGCTCTGTGGGCTAATGACAATCTCGGTTGGAAGTGTGTTGAGCTATCGTTCAAACATGGGATTGGGGCCGTGGGATGTGCTACATCAAGGCTTGAGTCTGCACTTGCCCGTCAGCTTCGGGCAGGCGAGTATTGTGGCGGGGTTGTTCGTCGTGCTCTTCGGTCTGCTGTTGGGTGTGCGTCCAGGATTCGGTACGGTTTGTAATATGATCCTGTGTGGAGTATTTGTAGATCTGCTCCTACGCGCAAATTGGCTTGAGAACCTGCCTCAGCAGGGATTTATGCTACGGCTGCTTGTCGATGTAGTGGGTATCCTTATTATGGGGCTGGGGACGGCTCTCTATATTGCTCCACATCTGGGGGCGGGGCCGCGCGACGGGCTCATGCTGCGCCTACACAAACTGACGCATCGCCGCATCGCGCTGGTGCGCGGCGGCATCGAATGTTCTGCTCTGCTTATCGGCATCCTACTCGGTGGTCACTTCGGATTCGGCACACTCCTGTTCGCCCTGGGCATCGGACCCGTCGTCGAGTGGAGTAGCAAAGGGCTGGAAGCAATCCATCTACACTCGATAGATATCGCAACCGTCCGCCACCACCTGACAGCACGATCATAATTCAGTGCCACGTAACGACACCTTTGAGGTGTCGTTACGCAATTTACACTTCTTTTCTATACGATAACTTGCGATGCAGGAGTTCAATTTTTTAAGAATATCAAAAAGCTCGCTTTTTGAGGCTTTTGTGTATATGCAAATTGACCATACCCTGTTATAATGGGCGGAACAATAGGCCAATACTATGCATTTTTTACTGTATCTGTTACAAGCTTCTATTGAAAATCTATTTTTATGTTAGGGAGACCTGTCTTTATGGATGAAGTTATTCAAGACCTCTTTGATAACCAGGAATACATTCAGCGGCTGAAGAACATACAGCAGCCGGTACCAGAAGAACTACTTCTACGCACACGCCAACTCCGCAAGCAAGTCCTGACGGGTATGCAAGAACTTCAAATGATGGCGCTCTATGCCGAGTGGGAATATCAAAAACATCCCTCACCTGAAAACGAACTGCGTAAAGAGAGCTGCACCCAGGAATATTTAGCCCACCAGCAGCGCGTCCTCGCACGCATGAGTAACTCTATACAAGAAGAGTACGCTTCATTATAACCAGTACCGCTCTTTCAAATATCATAACGACCCTCTGCTTCGCAGAGGGTCGTTATGATATTTGAAAGAGCGGTACTGGTTAGTGCTCCAGGTTTCTGGTCTTTGATCTCCACGCGCCGCCGCCCATTTTTCATATCTTCCTTTTGAGCCTGACGAGTAGCTCGTCTCGCCTTCCGACCCATTCGGGCGTGACGGGAACTTCTTCTATATACGTCAAAGCTTCTTCTAGCAGCGTGAGCAGTTCATCATGTTGTTGCAGACCTAGCCAGGTGATGCTTTGCAAATATGTGCAGTATCCATTGCAAAAAACTTCGCTTGACACAGCCCTCTCTCATCGTCTATCATGTCACTACTTAATGACGTGTAAGAAGATATATACGAGGAGGACCTTGTGACCACACTGGCTCCGCAAGTTACGACGCTCAAAGCAAAACTGTTCCGTGGTTTTTCCGATAGGTCCCGGCTTTCCATTCTCGAAGCATTGCGTGCTGGACCCATGACGGTCAGTGCTCTTACAGAAAAAACAGCTCTTTCACGAACCAATGTCTCAAACCACCTGCGTTGTTTGTCCGATTGTGATCTAGTGGTTTCTGAAACACAAGGACGGTACACACTCTATCAACTCAGTGATCCAAGAGTGGCGACGCTCCTGGGACTTGCCGATGAACTGCTCGCTGATGTTGCACAAGGGGTGTATGAATGTACGCGATATGAACGATCAGAGGAGTGTTGCTGAAATGGCACGACAACTGAATTTTGTGCCTGTGGCACAACCTACAACAACACGAAAAGGCGATATTCGTCAGGGGATCTGGATCGAACTCGTCACGATTGTTTGGATGGTCATTGAGGCGAGCGTTGCCATCAGTATTGGCTTTGCAACCCGGAGTGTTTCGCTACAAGGCTTCGGCATTGATAGTATCGTCGAACTGGTTGCAGGAGGTATCCTGCTCTGGCGATTGCTCGTTGAACAGCGTGGAGGCTCAGTCGAACATATTGAGCACGCAGAAAGGCAAGCTTCATGGGTGACCGCGATCAGCCTCTTTGTCCTTGCCGTCTACATTGTCGGCGATAGTGCCTGGAGCTTCTTCACGCAAACCCGGCCAGAATCATCTTGGTGGGGGGTGGGGTTGGCCGTGGCGGCTGCCATCATCATGCCGCTCTTATGGCAGGGAAAGCTTCGGGTCGCGAAACGCATTGGGAGTGCAGCCCTCAAAGCAGATGCAGCCTGTAGTGTGACTTGTGCATACATGTCCCTTACCTTGCTTGTCGGTCTGCTCCTCAACAGAGTGTTCGGCTGGTGGTGGGCTAATCCACTGGCTGCTCTTGCCCTGGTGTATTTCCTAGTGCAAGAAGGCCGTGAGGCACTGCACGAAGCTCGCACAGGAGAGCTGTGATCTTGTGGAGTCGGCATGCGTTTGCTACCCTTCTCTCTAGTTCTTCCGGTACTCCACAGTATACTGTACGTCGCTATTTGCGTCAACAAAAAGCAGAGCGCATCATTCTTTCTATTAATGCAAAAGAGAAGGACAATATATATTGTCCTTCTCCTGCTATCTCCGTACTCCTACCTATGTAGCAACCGGAGGCCATATTGTCCTTGCGCCGCACCTCCATACTGAATTTGCATGAGCAGGACGTTGGCGGGCTCTATGAAACGGGCGTTTCTTAAAGGGCCAGCATCAACCGGCTGCACATCCAGTTCTTGTAAGAGCTGCGCTACATGACTCTTCGCAGTCGCGTCATCGCCACAGTAGAACGTTGAGGGTTGCACATTGCCAAAGCGCCGCGCAGAGGACGCGAGCACTTCAGCAAATGGAGGAATCGCCTCCACGACGAGTGCTCCCGGTGACTTCTTCGCGATCTCTTCGGCCCCCGAGGTGGTGGTTCCGAGCAGTAGCCCGCTCATGTCCGGCAGCAGTGGATTGGCGACGGTGAGCAGGATCTTTCCCTGCAACGACCCTGCCTGCTGGATCGCGCTGTCCACTGCATTCCAGGGAACGGCAAGAACAACGACATCGGCGGCTGCGACAGCTTCAGCAGGACTGCTGGCCGTTCGAGCGCGCGGACCAGCGGCACGCGCCGCCGCTTCGATCTTCTGTACATCTCGCCCGAAGGTCAAGATTACTTGATGATTACCCTGCGCCCATATCTTTCCTAAAGCTGCTCCCACCGAGCCGGCACCGAGAATGGCAAGAGTTTTGACGCTCTGATTCGTCATCGCGGTCATGCCTGTGGTCCTCTGATTACGGGATGGCTCTTGCTGGCCGGCTCGTCGAGGTCTAGCCAGATGGTTTTGTGCTGGGTGTAGGCCTCGAAGGATTCGATTCCATGCTCGCGACCATAGCCGGAGAGCTTATAACCGCCAAAGGGTGCCGAGGGATCATAGTGATGCCAGGTGTTGATCCAGACAGTGCCCGCTTTGACCTCGTTGGCAAAACGCATCGCTGCCCGGTAATCGCTGGTCTGAATGCCAGAAGCTAAACCGTATTCACTATCGTTCGCAATCTCAATCGCTTCGTCCAGCGTCTTGAAAGGGATCACCGGCAGAACTGGCCCAAAGATCTCTTCTTGCGCCACCCGCGTCTTGTTGCTGGCAGGAGCGAAGAGCGTCGGCTCAACAAAGAAGCCTTTGCCATTGACCTTGAGAGAGTTTCCTCCCGCGACCAATTGCAGATGATCTTCATTTTTGCCAATCTCGATATACTTGAGCACTTTGGCATATTCTTTATCGTCGGCCAGTGGTCCCATATCCGTCTCAGGATCAAGGGGATCGCCAGTCTTCGTGTGAGCAATTTTCTCCTTCAACTTCGCCACAACTTCATCGAAGGCACCCTCCTGCACAAGCAAGCGCGAGCCCGCGACACAGACCTCGCCCTTGTTCCAGAAGATGCCAAAGTAGGCGTTCATGACTGCCTCGTCGATGTCCGCGTCAGCCATGATCACGTTTGGCGACTTCCCTCCAAGCTCAAGTGTGACATGCTTAAAGGTATCTGCCGCATCCTTAGCAAGCTGGCGCCCAACAGCGGTCGAACCTGTAAAGGCGATTTTCTCGATTCCTGGACTCTTGATCAGAAGATCACCAACGCTGCCACCAGGACCCGTGACGGTATTAAACACGCCTTCGGGCACACCTGCCTCCGCCATAATCTGCGCCATTAGCAGAGATGTCAGAGAGGTTGAGGAGGAGGGTTTGTGAATGATACAGTTGCCGGCTGCCAGGGCAGGAGCAATCTTGCTGACCGAGAGGATCAAGGGAAAGTTGAAGGGTGTGATTGCTGCAATCACGCCTAGAGGCTCGCGACGTGTGATCGCCATGATATTGCCGTTTTGTCCAGGCACCGGCTCGACAGGCTTGACGGACCCTTCGACTTTTGTGGTCCATCCGGCGTAGTACCGAAACATATTCGCAATATGCGGAATATCAACGCTGGTGACATCCTTATACAGCTTGCCCATATCGACCGTCTCGCGATACCCCAACTCATGAGCGTAGTGCTCAATGAGGTCCGCAACACGGTGAAGAATCTTGGAACGCTCCGAGCCACGCAACTTTGCCCATTGAGGAAAGGCCGCGTTGGCCGCATTGATCGCGTCATTCACATCCTTTGCTGAGGCGACGGCGATGGTTGTGATGACCTCTTCGGTCGCCGGGTTGATTGTTGGCATGTTTTTGCCACCCTCCCCGTCACGCCACTTGCCGTTAATAAATAACTGGCCCGGTTTGATCTCGACGAGTACTGGCCTCTGTCCGACTATAACTTCTGTCATAATGTCTTTATCTCCTACCTTCTGTACGTCCTGTCTTCCTACTCTCTGGCTCTTCTCCATGCTGGTTGCTGAGCATCTTGATTGAGCCATTTCCTCAAGCCAGCCTCTCTCCAATGCTGGAGTTTGAGGCAGAACTTCTACTGGTATTTTAGCTAATACCCTCTTTGCTTCATAGTAAAAAAGTGCGCTTCTATTGTAAATTTTTGCGCAATGTTTCTATGTAGCGTTGTGGAGTAACACCCACAAGACGCTTGAATGCATTAGTAAAATGACTCTGATCAAAAAAGCCAAGCGTCGAAGCTATCTCGGCGATGCTAAACTCTCGTTTGAGGAGCAGAGTTTTAGCACGCTCGATTCTCATTGAGATAATATACTGATGGGGTGTGAGACCTGTGCTGCGTTTGAAGACGCGCAGGAAGTGGTAGGAACTCATGGAGGCCAGTGCGGAAAGCTCATCTAATGTAATTGTTTGATCGACTTTACTGCGAATATATTCAGTGATTCGCTGCATGACTGGTGATGATATCTGCTCTGTTGCGGCTAGATCACCCGTTTTCCAGGATATGTAGCGTCTTAGTAGATGCGCAACAAGAGTGTTTGTCAGCGATTCAACATACAGTGTTGAGAACCGCGGATTCTCTATGTTAATCTCTGTAGCAAGTGCTAATCCGATTTGACTTATAAGGGGATCGTAAATATCTGGTACCTTATCAAACACTTCGAAGGCATTTGCTGGAAGCGAAGTATCTGCAACCTGCTCAAGCAAACCAGGTTCCAGAAAGATGAGAAGATAATCCGTATGCTCTTGCCAGCGCACCCACTGTTGCCAATCTGCCGGATAGAAGCGGAATTCTCCATTTGTAACAAGATATTTGTGCATCGGATCACCATTTATCCGCCTCTCCAGGATACCTTCTTGCAGCGTTATACACAACGCGTGCCACGACACTTGCAGATCGCATTCTCCCACTGGTTGGCGATGATGTTCAACACCTATACGCTGCCAACTTGCTCTGGTGGGTAATACCATCGGCACCTCTGAAAGTTGTTGTAATGTATAGTGAACTTTTCTTTCTTCTTGTCCATTTCCGTGTCTATCCTTCATCTTCACCCTCTCACTTTCTTTCTCTCGAAAAGAAAGTGTATCACGTCACTCTTTGCTGTCAAGCCGCTTTGTTGCTTCGCCGTCCTTGACAGCATCTGGCTTGCATGAGATGTGATCTCCCTCCCCTTGTATATCCTTCGGCTTCATAGTACACTGATTGATAAGATGTTGCGATACATGTCTTGAATGTAGGTTTTTACTATCTACTAGAGTAACAAGGACAACTTACATAGCAATGAGAATTATGATAAATCAAATACAACAATCCATTATTCAATCCCATCACTTGTCTATTGCGCCAGGACAGCCCGTATCTATGACCTTCGAATACAGCGGTGACTATTCCATTACTAGCCTAACTACTCGAGGCATGACAACAACCATTCGTGTTCTTAAGCGGAGCTATGGGACTGATAACGATAATAGTAATTAGCTCCTTGCCTCTGTAAGCCGAAAAAGCTGTGTACCCAATAGAGTTTGGCGGAGTAAAAGATCAAAAAGGTCTAGATCCTTGCTCTAGACAAAAGCAGATGAATAAGATAAAAGTTCTGGTTTGAGACAACCTTGCCCAAGAAGACGTATCCTATACGTGATCGATGATCGATTGCGGAGATAGAGGAGCAAGTCTCATGAGTTCAGCCGACATTTACTGCGCTACCTGTGGAGCTGCCAATACACTTGAGCAGACGACTTGCTTTGCTTGTGGACGGGATCTGTCTGAGGTTGAGCAAGCTGAAGAGCTGCTGCATGGGCGCTATCGCATGTTGGGAGTGGTGGGGCAGGGCGGCTTCGCACATGTGTATAGGGCGGAGGATACGCTTGAGGGCAGAACGGTTGCCATTAAGGCGATTCATTTAAAGGCGCTCTCGCCTCAAGAGATGATTGATGCGACGGATACCTATAATCGCGAGCTCCACTTTGGCGCGCTCCTGAATCATCCGGCGCTACCAAAGATCTACGATTCTTTCACCGATCAGCACACCTGGTATATCGTCGTGGAGTTCATCGATGGGCAGACATTGGAAGATTACATGCAGCGCTCGCCCGCCCAGCGCGTGCCCATCGACGAGGTGATCGCGCTGGGCATACAGGTATGTGAGGCGCTCACCTATCTGCACTCGCGGCAGCCCCCTGTCATCTTCCGTGATATCAAGCCCGACAACATTATGCGTACACCAACCGGGCGCGTCTATCTGATCGACTTTGGCATCGCGCGGCAGCTCCGCCCTCAATCGCGGCGAGATACGCAGGCGCTGGGCTCGCCCGGCTACGCGTCCCCCGAACAATACGGCAAGGCGCAGACCAACGAGCGCTCCGATATCTACAGCCTGGGAGCTACTCTACGCGCACTCCTTACCGGCAAAAATCCACTGGACGCCGAAGACAAGGACCTTGAGCAGCTCGCGACGACCCAGCCGGAGCTGGTAGCCCTCCTGACACAGATGCTCGCGCTTGATCCCACGCAGCGCCCAGCCAGTGCCGAGCAGGTAAAGCAGCGGCTTCAGAGTATTGTACATCCCTATGGTATCTTGCTCCGGCACACTGCATCTATGCAGTCGGCGCTGCCTGCATCACCGCCCAGGGTTGGAGCCGTGCCACTTCCGAGGACGAGAAAGAAGTCCCGTCCTCTCTGGCAAAGGACGTTGGTGGCGGCCGCAGTAATCTGCATACTTGGAGGCTTGCTCAATTCGACAGGCTTCTTCTCTTCAATGCAGGATATGCTCTTGCAGAACACTACTACCACGACCATCAACCAGAACCTACCAGTCAAGGCGGCCACACAGACACTTACTCTGAGCATCGATAATGATAGCGATAAAGTACCATTGGACCCAATCCAGATTCTCGATCCACAGACAACGCAGATGGATGATGCAATCTACGAGGGTCTGGTGCAGCTAGACAATACGGGACACATACAGCCACAACTCGCTGCTTCCTGGCAGGAAAGCGGAGATAGACACACCTGGACCTTCCACCTGCGTCCCAATCTCAAGTTCAGCGATGGCTCACCGCTTACATCGCAAGACGTCGCCTTTAGCCTTGATCGTGCCCTTGATCCTTCATTGCATTCGCCAACAGCTAAACTTTATTTAGGCCACCTGCAAGATGCGATGTTACGTTTAACTAAAAAAGTTCCAACTCTGCTCGGCACAAGTATCCTGACTTTCGATCCTACGACTCTTGTGCTCAAAACGTCTGATCCCATCGCTTTTCTGCCATCACTTTTAACAACTCCTTGCGCGCTGGTTCTGGAGAAGTCGCTCGTTACGAAATACGGAGCCAGGTTCGTCGATCATTTGCACGAGGGTGGTGCTTCTGGTCCTTTCAAGGTTGTGCACCGGACAGAACCAGGTACGATCGATCTTGTACCTAATCCGTTGTATGAAGGGGCCAGGCCACAACTCACAAAGCTTTCCTTCAAATTCTTCCCGAACTCATATAGTGCATACCTTGCCGGTCAGGTAGCCCTGACAAACCTCGGTTCATCTCGTACCAGTGAGTTTAGTGGCTCGAATGACTTCCATCAGACTCCTCAGCTCGTGACGACGTATTACGCGATGAACTATCTCGTCAAGCCATTTGATAACGTGAAGATACGCCAGGCTTTTGCGCTGGCACTCGACAAGCAGCTCCTTGCCGACGTGGTACACAAAAAGTCGGGTATAGCCACAAACCATATTATCCCGGCAGGCGAGGATGGCTTTAATCCTGACCTGGTCGGGCCCGATGGAGGAACTTCGCTGCATGGAGATCCGACGGGAGCACGACAACTCTTGCAGGATGGCATACAGGAGGAGGGATTGCACAGCATCAACCAGCTTCCACCCATCATCTTTAGCTACGAGGATGACCCAGAAGTGCGAGACGAAGTAGCAGTGGCCTACGAGAGATGGCAGGCTGTACTTGGCATCAAAGTTCTTCTGCAAGCACTTCCAACCTCAGATCTGCTCGAACGCGTGCAGAAGAGCGCGAATAATTCTAAGGGACTGCAATTCTGGCGCTCAAGCCGGGCGGCCAGCTATCCCGATCCACAAGATTGGACGCTACAGTTCGGCCCCAAGACTTTAGATAACACTGTTAACTATGGCCAGAACAGAGGAATATTCGCTGCGAAGCAACGAGAGGTTCAACAAATGCTGCAAGAAGCTGATAGAGAGACTAATTCAGTCGAACGTACGCGCCTCTACCACTACGCCGAGCAGTCGCTGGTCAACGATGTCGCCTGGCTCCCTCTCTACCAGCAGCAGAATCAGTATCTCCTGAATCCAAGTGTTCGCGGCTATAAGCCAAATGCGATGGGAACTATTGCGGCGAACGACTGGTCGCAGATCTATATCACGGAGTGAGGAGCGGTGGCGAATATTGCAACACTTTTCTATTCTCATTCGTGCTAGGAGTAGAAAGGGCAGAACGTTGCTTCCATCTCAACAACATAAAATATAAAAGGAGAAACAGACAATGGCAGAAATAAATCCAATCCAGGTAGAAAAGTTTCTGAAAGGTGTAGATTATCCCGCCGACAAATCCGCATTATTGCAAAAGGCAGAACAAAACGGTGCAGACCAGAACGTCCGCGAAGCCCTTCAGAAGCTGCCAGAGCAGCAGTATAAATCGCCGACAGACATAAGCAAAGCTATCGGCGCAATCGACAAGGGCAAGTAACTACTCCTGCGCGCAATAAATTGACGCCTTCTGTGAAGCAGAGGCGCCAATTTATTGCGCGCAGGCCGGCTTCAGCCGGAGGGGATTGACTAATGACCCCCGAAGCCACCCAGTTTGCATCCAGAGCAATGGGTTAGGAATATCCAAACGGACTGAGCACAGCAGGCCACCTTTTC